>OHAT01000044.1_pt1 | contig 115093 bp, 79 predicted proteins | sample 1577141 | NCBI WGS metagenome assembly OHAT01 (sample SAMEA3541578, study PRJEB24748) | human gut metagenome | biome: human gut; feature: human-associated habitat; material: faeces | place: China | collected 2012 | reverse complement strand
GCTACCGGTACAACTTCTGATAGGAACAGAAGACGCAATAAAAGAGAAACACAGCGGGGCGGCTCCTCCACACAACGAGGGGTCGCCCCAAACTGTTTTAAAATGCCTGATGATTTGAAATCCAGCCCAACAATCGCCATGATCCAGTACGAAGACTATCGACAAGGACTTGATTTGGCGGACGAGGAACATTAGTATTTTTAGTACTTTAAAAAAGACCTCCATCATGATGAAACATTTCCTCCTTCTTGCCATGCTTGTCCTAGCGCCATGCCTGACGCATCTAACGGAAGCCGTCCCGTCTACACTAAAACCTGAATCACAGGACAGAGACAAGACTTCCTATACATGGACAGATCGGCATGAAGCGATTAAACTGCGCCATCAGTCCGTCAAACCGGAATATGTTATTATCGGAGATTCCATCACCCACCACTGGGGAGGGGAACCGGCAGACCGGTTCGGCCAATATGGGCAAGCCTCATGGGCAAGATTGTTTGGACCGCATACCGTCACCAACATGGGGTTCGGATTCGACTATGTCGACAACGCCTACTACCGCGTCGAACAGGGAGAACTGGACGGTATTTCCCCTCGCGTCGTTATTCTAATGATAGGAACCAACAATCTCGGGCATCGTAAAGATTCAGCCCAAGCATGTGCCGACAATACGAAAGCCCTCGTCTCACTCATCCGTCAAAAAACGCCGGCTTCGAAAATTCTCATTCTGGGAATCCTCCCCCGCCGGGAAAAAGAACTCGGCCCGGTCATCGCCGATACGAACAAGCGTCTCGCCAGCCTCGCCGACAACAAAACAATCTTTTTCGCAAATCCGGGACTGGCCCTCCAAAGCAATGAACCCGGTATCATCCGCAATACTTGCACATCAGACGGTGTTCACTTGAAACCAACGGGATATGGAATTCTCGGAGAAGAAATAGCCGGCACACTCTCTCGCATCGACTCATCCTACAAAGGCGGAAAGGTTCCACGACCCGAAACGATCGACGGCATAGCCCCCGAGCAAATCCAACTGGCCGCCATCGGCGATTCCATCACGGACAACTATCACAAAGCCCAACCTCCCTATCAGGACTTCCTTCCTATCTGGAAAGAATTTTACACCCCGTACAATGCCGTTAACCTCGGAGTCAGCGGCAATACAACCGATGATGTTCTTGCACGCATCGGCAATCAGGGCATCCTGGACCACATCTCCCCGAAAGTTGTTCAAATCATGATCGGAACCAACGATACGGGCCAGGGAATCTCGGAGGAGGAAACTTTCCGAGGCATCCGCCGGGTCGTCGATAAAGTCCGGGCTAAACTCCCGGAATCACACATTCTTCTGATCGGTATCCTGCCCAGCAACATCCATCACTGGCATGTCCCCGCAGCAGCCGAACCCGTTAAAAAATTCCAGATCGATATGAAAGTCAACGACCGGTTGGCACGCTTCTATTCCGACCGCTCCGAGGTTACTTTCCTGGACATCCGCCACGTTTTCCTCAACCCGGACGGCTCCCTCCGATCAGAGTTGTTCTACGATCCCCATGTCGTCGTCATCAACGGACAAAAAGCAGGCCCCCTTCACCCTGATACCAAAGGCCAGCGCCTCATGGCTGAAACAATCCATCCATTTATTGAACGTTTGTTTAAAAAATAGAGGTGATTCCCAGCCCGACTGAATGCTGGAGAGCGGAAGATCAATTATATATAATCACTAAATTCCAATAAGTTATATTGTCTTTTTCCTGAATTCCCGGATTCCTTTCTTCGTTCTTTCGGGAAGAAAATGCTTGAATCTGCCCGGGAACTACCCCACTTTCAGAACCGGAAAAATTCTTTTTTATATCTCTTTGATCAATGAACGCACACTGTCCCATCATGCTTGGTCTTCCCATCAGACAGGCGACTGTGCCCATTTCTTTTTCTACTTCTCCTCCGTCTTTCCGCCTCGCAGCAATCGCTCGGGGAAAAACCGATCATTAAGCCTTGCCCCTTTGCCTACATGAGCAACGACCATCAAAACGCCATCGTCAAATACTTCTCCGAATTCAAGGTTCTCAAAGAAGCATCCAGTAATTTCTGGATTACCAACCTCATCCAGTTTTTCGACGGGTTGGCATACTTTTCCATGATCACGATCTTCACGCTCTTTCTGAACAAGTATTGTGGATTTGACGATGCCTCCTCCACCCTGTGGGTCGGTCTTTATACCCTTTTCATTTCGGCGCTGGTTTTTGCCGTAGGAACGATTTGCGATATTATCGGCATCAAGAAAAGTTATACCATCGGATTGGTTTTGCTACTAATCGGGCGAATTTTCCTGGGACTCGGGACGAACTTCGCCACAGATATCATGCACTTGAAAATAGAAGACTCCAGACCTATCGTCATGGTCGGCATTTTCATCATGTCCTTCGGTACAGCCTTCATGAGTCCCGTTATCCAGACATCCATCCGGCGTTTTACAACGATCAAAGTCCGGCCAACAGGTTTTAATTTCTACTATCTTTTCATGAACATCGCCGCCTGGTTGTCCGGCTGGGCTATCGTGGACGGCTTCCGTAAAGCTTACGGCGATGTCGACGGCTGTTACTATGTCATCAACTTCGGCACAGTTATGTGCATCATCGTCTTCATCCTGACGCGCTTCCTCGACGACGATTACTATGCCGAGCCCAGCGAACGCATGCAGAAAAAGGATCAGGAGCGCAGGCCGCTCCAGCTCTTCGCCGAAGTATGGAAAGAATCCGCCTTCCGCAAGTTGATCATCTTCCTCGTACTGACGCTGGGAGTACGCATCGTTTTCACGTTGCAGTTCCTGATCATGCCCCAGTATTACTCGCGAACGATCTATGACGACTTTGCACTGGGTTTTGTCAATTCACTCAACCCGATGATCATCGTTCTGGGCTTGATTCTGCTCATTCCGATCATTAACAGATACTCAACAGTCAAGCTGATGATCGTCGGCATGTCGATCTCGGCTTTCTCCCTCGTCTTCATGGCCGTTCCCATTGAGTGGTACTACATCATTCCGGGCATCGAGACACGATCCCAGGCCTTTCTGGTTGCCATTATCACGCAGATCGTCATCTTCGCCTTTGGCGAGTTGCTGTTTTCGCCACGTTTTTCAGAGTATGTGGCACGCGTCGCCCCTAAAGACAAAGTCGCTTCCTACATGTCGATTGCCGCTTTGCCGATGTTCATTGCCAAGCCGATCAACGGTGTCATCGGGGGCTTGCTGATCAGCTATCTCTGCTACGACGGCATCGCCGCCAAAATGGACACCGGCCATATCGGATTCTGGCAATCCCCTTCGTTCATGTGGTTTATTTACCTGACTCTGGCCGTCCTCAGCCCGATTGCCATTATCCTAACCAGGAAGTCGATCGCCTCCGACCATCCGGAAGAAGATGCAGCTAAAGAGCTGGAACCGATGCCTCCGCCCCCTGCCGAAGCCGAAGCCATTCAACAAGACGCCTGATTTCCTATGACCGACCATTCTCAATCCACTTCCGATACCATGAATGAGGAATCCGACACGCAACACGGGATCCGCTGGGGAATCATTTTCCTGGATCTTTGCATCCTACTCCTTTTCAGTGGCATTCTCATGGGGATCGCCATCGGCATCCAAAAAGCATTTTCCGTCACCAATGATGCCCAGGCTCTCATCTCAACCATCCAAAAAGGCCAATTGATCGACGGTAAAGACCCCGTTTTCCTGCAGGCCCTCGGCCAAAATCATAACGGGGAAGCCGCCAAGCTTGCCAACACTCCCGATTTCAGCGGACGCACTCCTCTCATGTGGGCAGCCTACACCCACTATAACAACCCGGAACTTACCTACGCCAAGGACAAGATCCGGCATTATTACACGACCGAACTTCTCGCCGTTTCCGGCCTTGATGCCAAAGCCCGCGACAATGACGGATGGACCGCTCTGCACTGGGCATCCTGGAGCGGATTGCCCTCCGTGACTTCGCAATTAATCAAAGCGGGCCTGGATATCAATCTTGCGGAGAAGAATGGCTACACGCCTGCCATGCTGGCAGCCATGCGCGGCAATGACAAATCCATCGCATTCCTGATTGAGGCCGGAGCCGACCTCAATGCTAAAAACAAGAATGGTCAATCTGCACTGGATCTTGCCCGGCTGGCATACACTGCTTACCTGGCCAACTTCGATCTGACGAAAACCAAGGTATGGCTTCCCAACAATCCCGCTAACGATGCAGATCAAACCGAGACAAGCAGCTCAACGGGAAAATACGTCGATATACGCGGCGAAGCCTTCCGTAATACTATTCGCCTCATTGCGCAGAAAACAGGACAAACGCCTGAAGCCTGAAACAGCCGGGTACACAAAGAAATGCGGCAATTATTCTTCCGGTTCAAGAATAACAGCCACCTTGCCCATAAACGAAAGTTCGGTATGAATTCGTTTTTCAAAAACGGAAGCCAGCTCATGGCATCTGGAAATGGACAAGCCGCCCGGAACAACCGCATGGACGGCAATCATAGGGGCTCCGCTAACGATATCCGACCGAATTTCACGAATTGAAACAATGTCGGGAATCTGCTTGCCAAGTTTCTCCACAACCTGGCTGACCTCCTCTTCGGAAAGCTTCCCTATGTCCGACTTCCCCGGCCAGTCGCGTTTGTCCGGTTCAATGCGTAGCACGACTTCAGTCACATGCAATTCCTGCTCCAAATCAGCCTGGAATGCCCGGACACGTGAATAACCTTCTCTCAGGGAAATATCCGGCGGCATCTCCACATCCATGAACAGGACAAGGTCATTTCCCCTCCTGATTTCGCTAAACCCATGAATCCGGACATGGTAACGGAAAGCAAGAGCATGAGCCACCATATCAGGAGATGCATGCAAAGGCATGCTACAAGGTTCCACATGAATAAAAACATCCGCATCAGGAACAACCTTGCGCACCAGAGACTCCATCAGTTCCGTCACTTCGTGCGCGTCCTCCACATGTAACTCCGGAGGTGTTCCAATTGTCATTTCCACATAGGTTTTAGCACCTATATCCCGGGAACGAAGACTCAACAGCGGGTACTCGGGAGCACTGGTCCTCAATTCCGAACAAATCTTCTCATTCACTTCGGACGATCCTCCGTCCATCAAGGCATGGATCGAACGTTTCCCAAGCCCCCACGCCACAACGCAAACAATCCCGGCCACAAAAAGAGCCGCTGCCGCATCCGCCTTCTCCAGCATGGTACGCCAGATACTTCCCTCGTCGACAAAACGCGACAATCCCACGCAAACCAATCCCAGCAAGACGACTCCCGACGAATAAATATCCGTCGTAAAATGCATGGCATCCGCCTCCAAGGCCTGGCTCTTGTGCTCCTTCGCCACACGGCGCAACATTGCAGAACGGTTGATGTCCACGGCCAGGGACACCGCAACTACCGCAAATGCCCACCAAGTCAGTTCCAACGACCCCGCTCCAAAGATCAGACGGTCCAATGCCTCCCAGACAATCCATAGGCACGTTACCAGCAACAGCACCGTTTCCGCCAGAGCAGAAAGGTTCTCCACCTTTTCATGTCCATACTGATGGTCGTCGTCCGCCGGACGCGACGCCATCCGAACAGCATAGAACGTTATTGCCGCCGCACAGAAGTCCAATCCGCTATGCAAGGCTTCCGACAGAATACCGAGACTGTTCGTTGCAAGACCCGCCCAAATCTTGATACCCGTCAAAAAGAGCGACCACAAAACGGATGAAATGGCCGCCCTTGCTTTTTCCCGATGTGCGGAGTCGGTGGATAAAGAAGTCATTTCTGCTGTTTCAAGATATCGCGGATCTCTTCCAGCAGGACGACATCATCAGGTTTGACCGGGGCAGGAGCCGGCTTGGCTTCCTGCTGGAGACGAGCTTTGATCAAAATCTTCAACATGATGAAAATAGCCAGCGCCACAATCACAAAATCAATCACGGATTGAAGAAACAGGCCATAGCCCAGCGTCAAAGCCGGCTTACCGTCCTCCGCCGCACGAAGAACCCAAACATCTTTCGTCAAATCAAGACCGCCGGTCAACAAACCGACCAGAGGCATGATGATGTCCGCAACAAGGGAATTGACGATCTTGCCGAAGGCGCCGCCGATCACAACGGCCACCGCAAGATCTACCACATTGCCTTTCATAGCAAAAGCCTTGAACTCCTGCATGAACTTTCTGGGAATATCCTTATTAACCATATTTTTTCTCCTGTTACGAACCCTCTGTTAACAATCAAATTGAACAAAGTCAACCCCTCGGACTGAAACGTCCTCATAATTTCCCACGAGCCTCTTTTTCCTCCGGGATCCTTGATCAAATCATAGGAGCAATTGAGATTTTATCCTCCCGCATGAAAGATCGATATCTATTTTGCAGTAACAGATATACAATGAAAAAACTGACCCTTTCCCTCCTGTCCTGCTCTCTTTTCTGCACAGCGATAGCCGCACATGCCGATGAACCATACGAACCCACCGTCCATGGCCCCTATCTCCAAAGAATCGCCCCTGACAGTGCCACCGTCATGTGGACAACGGAAAAACCTACAGCCGCCTGGGTGGAACTGTGGGACAAGGATCAACCGACGAACCGGACTATCCTGATGGATTCCCGCTACGGCCTCAAGCGCACCAAAACCAATGCTCACCAGGTCGAAATCTCCGGTCTCAAACCGGGTGCCGTCTACCAATACAAGGTTTTTGCCGGAGACCGGGGTAAAAAGGGAGATCCCATCCCGCCCTCGTCAGAACCGGCAGACGGTACATTCCGTACTCTAAATCCTTCCAGCAAAACATGCGAAGTTTTCATCATCAACGATATCCATGGGGATTCCGAACGCCTCGTCAATCTGCTCGGACAGCACGTCAAACCCGGTAAAACGGATTTCTGCATTCTAAACGGGGATACCGTCTCCTACCTCAGCGGCAAGGATCAGCTCTACAAAGTAGCCGTCGATCCTGCCAAAGATTTCGCCAAGGATGTTCCCTTCGTCTTTGTCCGCGGAAATCATGAAAACCGCGGTAGCAACGCGCTGGATCTTCCCAATGTATTCCCTCCCAACAGTGGCAGCGAATATTACTTCCTGCTCCGTCAGGGTCCCGTCTGTTTCGTTGTGCTGGATGCCGGCGAAGACAAAGCCGACACCAGAAAAGAACTCGGAGGAGTCACCGATTTCGCCCCCTACCTCAAGAAGCAGGAGGCATGGCTGAAACAGGCTGTCCGGACACGTGAATTCACGACCGCTCCATACCGCGTTGCCATCATCCACATTCCTGCCCTTGTCGAAGAAGGCTATGCGGAGAAGCTCGTCCGTTCCATGTTCGTTCCCACACTGGCCAAAGCAGGTGTAGACATCATGATCTCGGCCCACACCCACAAAAACTATTTCGTACCCGGCGGCAAAGAGAAAGACGTCCCCTTCCCCATCCTCGTCAACGACAATGAAGGAGCCGTCATCATCTCGGCCAATCCGCAGAAAATGAAAGTCATTCACTACGACAAGGACAAAAAGGAGCTCCGTACCGAACAATTCTCTCCCCGCAAATAAAAACCGGCAGGGAAATACCCGGCCTCACACCATGGCCGTCGCCAAAGCATGGCCATGGTGTCCCGGAAAACGTTTTCTACGTCAGCAACAGGAATCTTTGCATGTTTTCCAATTCAAAGCACGGAATTCGTCTTGATTTTGGACCCCGAAGAGATTAGATTCGCGCATGGCGGATTTTAACATTGGTTTAAGTTTTGACGACGTGCTCCTGCTGCCCCGCAAGAGCGCCATCCTCCCTGGTGAAGCCGATCTCAGCTCCCAGCTTGTTCCCGGTTTTGATTTGAAGATTCCCGTTCTCTCGGCCGCCATGGACACAGTGACCGAGTCCGAACTGGCAATCGCCCTCGCCCGGGAAGGCGGCCTTGGAGTCATCCATCGCAACAATCTCATCGATGTGCAGGCAGCTATGGTCTCCCGCGTGAAACGCTTCGAAAACGCGGTCATTCCCAAGCCCTTCACGGTCTCCAAGGACATGACGCTTGCCCAAGTGCAAGATATCATGAACGAACACGGATTTTCCGGTTTCCCGGTCGTCGATGCCAACAACAAACTCCAGGGTATCATCACCGGACGCGACATGCGCGGCATTGACAACTACGAGGGAACCCGTGTCGATGACGTCATGACCCACCTCGACAAGCTGGTAACGGCCGCCCCTACGACCACGATCGAAGAAGCCCGCAGCATCCTCTACAAGCACCGCATCGAAAAACTGCCACTCATTGATGCCAACGGCTGTCTCGCTGGCCTCATCACCGAAACCGACATCCAGAAACGCGCCATGTTCGGCGACGCATCCAAGGACTCCAGCGGCCACCTGCGTTGCGGAGCCGCCGTCGGAGTAGGCCCTGAATATTACGAACGTGCCCAAGCCCTGATTGAGGCCGGAGCGGACGCTCTCTTCATCGACGCCGCCACCGGTCATACTACCCGCGTCATGGAAGTCGTCAGTAAACTGCGCGAACTTTCCGACAAACCCGTCATAGCCGGCAATGTCGTCACGGCTGAAGGAGCCTCCGATCTTATCAATGCCGGTGTTCAAGCCATCAAAGTAGGCGTGGGCCCCGGCTCCATCTGCACGACGCGCATCATCTCCGGCGTTGGCATGCCCCAATTCACCGCCATTAAGGAAGTAGCCGGCGTGGCCCGGCCTGCAGGAGTCACCGTCATTGCCGACGGAGGTATTCGCTACTCGGGAGACATCGTCAAAGCCCTTGCCATCGGCGCCGACCTCGTCATGCTGGGAGGTCTCCTGGCTGGAACGGAAGAAAGCCCGGGCAAAATGGTCCATTATCAGGGCCGTCACTTCAAACAATACCGCGGCATGGGCTCCATCGGCGCCATGCGCCGCGGTTCCGGAGACCGCTATGGTCAAAACAGCTCCGGCAAACTCGTCGCCGAAGGCGTCGAAGCCCGGGTTCCGTTCAAAGGAACGCTCGGCGACGTCACCTTCCAACTCATGGGCGGGCTCCGTTCCGGCATGGGATACGTCGGAGCCCGCAATCTTGCCGACCTCCGCGAGAAAGCCCGTTTCGTCCAGATCACATCCGGCGGTTTGAAGGAAAGCCATCCGCACGACATCCAGATCACGGAAGAGCCCATCAACTACAGCTGCTAATCCTTCCCCACCGACCCCAATATCCATGGACGATCGACACATCGTTGCCGTCATCGACTTCGGCTCCCAGTATACCCAGCTCATCGTGCGCCGCGTACGCGAACTCGGCTACAGTGCCAAACTGTATGCCTTGGAAGATCTGGACCATATCGTAGAACCCGGAGCCATCATTCTCTCCGGAGGTCCCAAGAGCACGTCCGATGCCGATGCTCCCGATCTTGACTACACGTGGCTGACCTCCTTCAACGTACCCATCCTGGGCGTGTGCTACGGCATGCAGCTCCTCAACATCAAGCATGGAGGTACCGTCAAACCCAGCAACAAGCGCGAGTACGGCCCCGCCGACCTCTGTCCCTGTGCCTGCGAAGGCCTCTACAAGGATGTCTCCCCAACCTCCCAAGTCTGGATGAGCCATTCCGACACTGTCGACCACATCTCGGAAGACTGTCGCATCATCGCTCGCAACCAGAGCGGCATTCCCGTCTCCCTGCAATGGGGCGAGACCTGCTTCGGCATCCAGTTCCACCCGGAAGTCACCCACTCGCATGAAGGCAACACCATCTTGCGCAATTTCCTTGCCACTGCGAAAAACCTCCAGAAGTTCGACATCGGCGACTTCAAAAACCAGATGGTTCGCGAAATCAAGGAACGCGTCGGCGACAAGCAGGTCGTCTGCGGCGTCTCCGGCGGAGTGGACAGCACCGTCCTCGCCGTCCTCCTGCACGAAGCCCAGGTCAATGTCCGTGCCATCTTCGTAGACAACGGTCTCCTCCGTAAAAACGAAGCTGACGAAGTCCGCGCCAACTTCAAGCGCATGGGCGTCGAAATTGAAACCGTCGATGCCTCGGAACGCTTCCTCAATGCTCTGGCCGGCGTACCGGAACCTGAAAAGAAGCGTAAAATCATCGGAGAACTTTTCATTGACGTCTTCTGGGACGCTGTCGGCGATGCCGAAATCCTCGCTCAGGGGACCCTCTACCCGGACGTGATCGAAAGCGCTTCCAACGCCAAGTCCAAAGCCTCTACCATCAAGACGCACCACAATCGCGTTGGCCGAATTCTGGAACTCCAGTCCCAAGGCAAGGTCCTGGAACCACTGGCGGAACTCTTCAAGGACGAAGTCCGTGCCCTCGGCGCCTCCCTCGGCATCGAACACGACATTCTGTGGAGACATCCCTTCCCCGGCCCCGGACTCGCCGTGCGTTGCCCGGGAGCCGTTTCCAAAGATCGTCTCGACATCATCCGCGACTGTGACGCCATCTTCATCGGCAAACTCAAAGAACATGGCTGGTACGACAAAATCTGGCAGGCCTACGCCGGCCTCATCCCCGTTAAGACCGTCGGAGTCAAAGGCGACGAGCGTTCCTACGAATTCGCCACCAACCTCCGTGCCATCGTCTCGGAAGACGCCATGACCGCCGACTGGGTGGAATTGCCCTACAGCCTCCTGCGGGAAATCAGCAACAAGATCCTTAACGAAGTTAAAGGCATCAACCGCGTCCTCTACGATATCTCTACCAAGCCCCCGGCATCCATCGAGTGGGAATAATACTGGAAAACAGCGTACTCCCCCCACATCAAGACAAGCTTTCTACCCTGCTGGATCTCCATTCGGCAGGGTATTTTATCGGCTCTTTCCCAGCTAGGCAAATGCAGAAATCCGTGATAGCATACATGGAAAGAAGTGCGTATACTCCGACAAAACGCACTCCATTGATTCATTTTCGAGGTGACAATTTATGAATTTAACAATGCTGGGAACCGGCAATGCCCTTGTAACAGAATGTTATAACACCTGTTTTGTCCTGGAGGAAAACGGCAAATACTTCATGGTTGATGGAGGCGGTGGAAATGCCATCCTTCAGCAACTCAAGTGCGCAGGATTAAACTGGATGGATATCAAAGAAATTTTCGTGACGCATAAACATATCGACCATCTTATGGGAATCATCTGGATGGTCCGCCTGATCTGCCAATTCATGAAAAGCGGCAAATACGAAGGTGAAGCCCATATTTATGCCCACGATGAAGTGATTGCGTTAATTCGAGACATGGCCGGGAAACTTCTCTCGGAAAAAGAAGCAAGCTTCCTTGATCATCGGTTTCATCTAGTTACCGTATCTGATGGCGAAGAACGCAAAATCAACGGCAGGAAGGTGATATTCTTTGATATCAACTCTTCCAAAGCAAAACAATTCGGTTTTTGCATGGAACTTGACGATGGGAAAAAGCTCACTTGCTGTGGCGATGAACCCTACAATTCAGGAGCAGAAAAGTATGCCAGGCATAGCAAATGGCTTTTGCATGAAGCATTTTGTTTATTTTCCCAGGCAGATATCTTTAAGCCCTACGAGAAACACCACTCTACGGTTAAAGATGCCTGTGAGCTGGCTGAAAATCTGGATGTTGAAAATTTACTTCTGTACCACACGGAGGATCAAAACATTCATAACCGCAAAGAACTTTACATGAATGAAGGGGAAAAGTATTACTCCGGTAATCTTTTTATTCCCGATGATCTGGAAACCTTGAAATTGTAATTTCAGGAGCCCCTTATCAACTTTCACGACAGATGGATATCTGGGATAAATTATATCAGGCTGCTGAAAAAGTACACCATAGCAGAGTCATTTCGCCCTTCATCGATGCAGGGGCAGTCACTGCCGCCCTATTAACAAAGTCGGGGAATATTTATGGAGGCGTCTGCATCGACACATCATCGTCATTGGGTATGTGTGCGAAAAGAAATGCCATCGCCCATATGATTACAAACGGAGAAAGCCGAATCAACAAGATCATTGTCGTAGCACCTGATGGGAAAACTGCCTCGCCATGCGGAGCCTGCCGCGAATACATGATGCAATTGGATGAACACAGCGGAGAGATTCAGATCATGTTGGACTATGAATCCGGAAAAACCGTCTTATTAAAAGAACTTCTCCCCAACTGGTCGGAGTACGACAGGTTCCTGCAATGAGTAGAAAACCCGGCACTGAACTTGAGTCTATTCTGTCCGTCCTCTCCCTGAAAAAGCAGGAACCAAAGAATCCAGACCAAGCATCGGTTGCGGCTCGTTAATTACTGGGGATTCCAACTGAAAGGCACATTTTGGTAATCAGCCCCATAGGAGAAATAAAGAGAAACACCCCTTCAACATGATTATTCTAATTACCGGAAGTACCCACACAGGCAAAACGACTTTGGCACAGCACTTGCTGGAACGGTACAAGTATCCCTATCTCTCCATCGACCATCTTAAGATGGGACTCATTCGGAGCGGGCATTGCCCGTTGACGCCAGAAAATGATGATAATGTATTAACGGAATTCCTGTGGCCAATTGTCCGTGAAATCATCAGGACAAATATCGAAAACGGGCAGAATCTGATTGTTGAAGGCTGTTACATCCCCTTTAGCTGGCACAAGGATTTTACCTCTGAATATATGACATCTATCCGCTTCATCTGCCTCGTAATGAGCGATACGTACATCCTCAATCATTTCGAAGACATCCAAGCCTTTGCCAACATCACGGAAAAACGCCTTCCCGGTAATACTCCATCCCAGGATGAACTCATTGCTGAAAACAGGGCTAATCTCATGGCTTGCAACGAATACGGTCTTCCTTACGTCCTGATTGACGAGGAATATGAAATCGGATATGAGTCGATAATTGGATTGCTACCATGAATGATCAATCTTCCCAGCACGATGGCAGCAGCCTGTTCCCTTATGAAACCGTCCATGCATTCAATGAGACGGATATCAGGATTTACAAGTATGTCATTGCCCACATGGGCCAGGTCCGCTACATGACTATCCGCGAGCTGGCAGCCAAGCTCCATATGTCCACATCGTCGATCTTGAGGTTTTGCATCAAGGTGGGATGCGAAGGGTATTCCGATTTCAAGAAACATCTGGAAAGGGAAAGGAAACTGATTCAAAAAATACCGGCCCGCAAGGATCTGCGGGAATTGCTGCTGTATTTTCAAAGGACGGCCACCAGTGCCTTCGAACAAAAAATCAGCCAGGCGGTGGAAATGGTACGTACCGCGCAAAAAGTCATCTTCGTCGGACAGGGCTCATCCGGCACTTTAGCCAAATACGGAGCCCGGTATTTTTCCAACCTGGGAAAATTTTCTATCGGTCTGGAAGACACGCATTATCCCATCACGGAATCCGAGGACGCACATACAGTCGTCATCGCCCTTTCCGAAAGCGGGGAAACGAGAGAAGTGATCGATATCGTCCAGCAGTTCCGTCTCCGGCAATGCAGCATCCTGAGCATTACCAATTCTCCGAATACTACGCTGGCCCATCTGTCGGACGAGAATATCGACTACAACGTTAAACAGCAAAGGATCAACGGAGGATACAACGCGACGACTCAAGTCCCCGCTCTGTTTATCATAGAGGCAATTGCACGGAGACTTGTTGAAGAAACTCCTCCCCGCTTCCCCAAAATTTGAAACACCCTGTTACTTGAGATGTCACGGAGCACTCCTCATGATACGGGGTACTATGACTGAACTCGAAAAATGCCTGGCAGGTGAACTTTACGACTGCCACAATCCGATCTTTCTGGACTACAAAAACAGAACCCGGGAACTGCTCGCATCCTACAATTCCCTGCCCTACGGGCGGAAACAGGAAAAAACACACCTTCTCCGGCAACTCTTCGGCAGCATGGGGACGAACGTATCAGTTGCAACACCGTTCCTCTGCGATTACGGCCGCAATATGCACCTCGGCAATAATGTGTCGATCAACATGAATTGCACGTTTGTAGACTGCAATGAAATCCGGATCGGCAACAATGTTTTGATCGCTTCCAACGTGCAAATCTACACGGCGACCCACCCAATCGATCTGGAGGAACGACTCGTTCACGACTGGAATCCGGAAAGTGGCGCCTACTTCTGCCATACCCGCGCCCTGCCGGTTCGCATCGGCAATGGATGCTGGCTGGGAGGCGGGGTTATCGTTCTCCCCGGCGTCACCATTGGAGAAGGTACCGTCATCGGGGCAGGCAGCGTCGTCACGAGGAACATCCCTTCCCATTGTGTCGCCGCCGGCAATCCCTGTCGCGTCATCAGGAACATCAATGGAACACAACAACAATGATCAAAATGATCGCCTTTGACCTGGACGGTACTATCGGGGATACAATTCCAATGTGCCTCCAGGCATTTGAAGAAGCCGTTTCCCCGCATGCCGGACATAGGTTGAGCGAAACGGAAATCGTCCAGACTTTCGGACTGAATGAAACCGGTATGATCCGCCAAATCGTCCATGACCGATGGAAAGAGGCCCTCCGGGACTTTCTCACTGCCTATCGCCGCCTGCATGATCAATGCCCATGTCCGTTCGACGGTATCCTCGAACTGCTTGATACCCTGCATGCCAGGGGAATTCGTCTTGCCCTCGTCACGGGCAAGGGAAAGGAAAGCTGTCGCATCACTCTGGAACAATTCAAAATGTCCGGTCTGTTTTGTACCATCAAAACCGGTTCGGACAAGTATTCCAGTAAAGCACCGGCCATCGTCGACCTCATGCGCCAATTCCGCCTCCGTCCGGACAACTTCCTTTACATTGGAGACACCGTATCGGATATTTCCGCCTGTCGAGAAGCCGGAGTCGATTGTCTATCTGCCGCCTGGGGAACAACGGCAGACATCCCTGCACTGGAAGCGGCCAATCCTTCCCGTGTGTTCCGCTCTGTCCGGGAACTGTGCAATTATCTGACCAAAAATATCAACCTCCCTTCAATTCCCCGGCATCCCCAGTTCAACAACCCGCCCGGCAAATCAATTTCATGCCGGAAAAATCCCTCGAATTACCGGATCAAATCGGATGAGATAAGGCCACGGAGCTGATCCCCCTTGATGCCCTCGATCACCCGGACAGGGCGGCAAACAAAAAACAAACAGTATGAACTCTACCGATCCCGTTGCCGTCGCCTTCCTGGCTATTATTCCGGTCTATCTCATCATCGGGCTCGGCTGGCTGGCCAGAAGAATGCATTGGCTGCTCCCGAACCACGAGAAGCCTATCAGCAAACTGGCTATTGATATTTGCTACCCCTGTCTTGTACTCTCCAGCATGCTCGGCAACGAGATGTTGCGCAGCCCGGCCTTCTCGCTGGAAGCGGCCGGAGCGGGCTTTGCCGGGTGCATGTTGGGAATCGCCTCAGCATGGCTCGTCGGCAAATTGTTCGGGTACCATATCGGTACTGGACTCCGTACTTTCACTCTGGCGGCAGGTATTCAGAACTACAGCTTCTTCGTCATCCCCATCATTGCGGTCATGTTCACCACACCGGGCAATCCGATGATGGGTATCCTAATGACCCATAACACCGGTTGTGAAATCGCTATCTGGACGGTAGGACTCATTATCCTCTCCGGCGGATTCAAAAATATTTCTCCGAAAGTCTTCCTGCGCGGGCCTCTGATCGGGGTAACGCTCGGTCTCTTCCTGGTTTGGACAGGCATTGACCGCTACGTAACGCCAGCCCCCATCAAACAGACGCTGCAGATGCTGGGCAACTGCGCCATTCCATTGTGCGTTTTTCTTTTCGGTGCCACCATGTACGATTCCTGGAAAAGCGTCGAATGGAAACCCAAAACAATTATCAGCGGCATCGTAGGGCGCCTGATAGTCGCCCCGGTATTGATCCTCCTCCTGGCATGGCTGCTTCCCTTCAGTACAGAGATCAAGCAGATCATGGTCATCCAATCGGCAATTCCCTCCGCCATGATTCCGGTCATCATCGCACGACAATTCGGAGGACTCCCGGGACTGGCCATGCAGGTGTGCCTGGTAACGACCTTCGTTTCCTTCCTCACCCTGCCTGTCTGGCTGGCCGTTGGCTTCAAATTTGTCCTGTAAACTCTGCAAGCCGCCGACCTGCTCCGGCCTTGACACCCGGAAGCAGCCACGGTTCAATATCGGCATGAGACTGCTTCCCGCCCTCTGCGCAGGCGCCTTCTGCGCGCTTTCCTCATGCACTTACGAATCCCGCTTGGAATCCGTACGGGAAGTTCCCGTCAAGTCCACGGATTCCTCGGCATTCGAAACCGGTCTCATGCGAGCCCAGACAACGTACATCATGTACGGAGCCATCACGGCCAAAGAACGCCGCAATCGTCTGGGACAGTATTATTACGTCACGTGGACAGACGGGCAACCGGAACTCCCGGCCCGGCTCGTCTTCGAATATCAACAAGGGAACACAGGCTCCAAAGTCCATAAAAAAATCATTTCCTTCCCTAAAGGCCGCAGCGGCGGAGAAGAAAAAACATGTTTTACGGTGATTGGGGACGAATACTTCACAAAAGGTCCCGTCCTGACCTGGAAAGTCACGTTGCTGATCAACGACAAAGAAGTCTCTTCCCGGAAGTCGTATCTCTGGGGGGACGACGATACGACTTCCGGCAAATTCTCCGTTCCGGATTCATTCGGACCGATCACTCCTTTTGGAAAGGATCCCGGGAAGTCATCCTCAACGACCGGACAACCGAAACAGACGACACCTTCTCCAACCTCCGGCAAAGACCCTGATTCCATCGTCGACCCTCTCGACATGAAGGACCAGCGTAACGATCCGACGATGCGTCCCGGGACCATGTCAGGTTCCACCCTGTTCGGTAATTCGCTATAGCAGGGAGCCGGAAGTTCCTACACTAAAAAGACCAGGGTACCGCATCTGAAAGAAACGCCGGTTAGTCACCGTAGTTAACGGTCATCTCCAACGTTTCTTTTTCCCATGAACACGGTACCGGTACAACAAGACAGAATCGTCTTCCTCGATTATCTCCGCGCAGCAGCCTGCTGCATGGTCATCCTGATCCATTCTTTTGAATTTTATTACATCGGAGAAGGTGGAAAAGTCAACTTTTCGGGACCGGAAGCAACAGGATGGGTCACGTGGTTTGCAAGTGCCCTTCGCATTGCCGTTCCTTTATTCGTCATGGTATCCAGTTATTTGCTTGTCCCTCTGAGGGAAAGTCCCGGACAATTTTATCGCCGCCGTTTTACGCGTGTCGTCATCCCCTTCGCTATCTGGTCCCTGCTATACGCACTCCTGCCGCTGTCCTGGGGAGAAATTTCCACTGACCAGGCTACAGGCAATCTCCAACGCCTGCTCTACAATTTTACCGATGCTAGCGGTCATTTGTGGTTTGTGTACATGTTGCTCGGGCTTTACCTGTTCATGCCTGTTATTTCACCCTGGCTCCGGGAATGTTCCCGAAAATTCGAACTTGCCTTTCTAGCAGTCTGGTTCCTGACAACCTTCTACCATTACGGAAGAGAACTTGTTCCGGGATTCTATGGCGAATGCGACTGGAATGAATTCGGAACCCTCTGGTATTTCTCCGGTTTTATCGGTTACGTTGTTCTCGGCCACTATATCAGAACCTACATCCACTGGAGTCCCCGGCGGAACGTCGTCACCGGACTACTCCTGTTTCTGGCAGGCTATGCCATTACAGCCGGAGTTTTCCATCATCGCACGGAAACAGCCGTTCTGGTACCGGAACTGGAATTGAGCTGGCGTTTCTGCACCTTCAACGTTGCCTTGATGTGTACGGGCATTTTCCTGCTCTTTAAGGCCCTTCCTTCCTCCCAGGGTCGCGTCTATGCATTTTTCAGGAAGGTTTCCGAAGCCAGTTACGGGATGTATTTAATGCACATCTTCTTTCTGAACATGATGTTCAAACTTCTGAACGCTTCACTTCCCTTCCCCATCAGTACTTTTGCCATCGGAATCAGCACCATTGTCATCACCTACCTGATTGCCAGACTGCTTTCTATTCCCAGATTCGGCAAATATCTGATCGGGTAAACCGGAAACCCCGGCGTGACAGGTACCGGACTCGCCATCCGTCGGCCTGAACTGTACCATGCATCTCATGCCACATCCTCTGCAAACTCCGGAATCCTTTCTTCCCCTGTTTGGAAAACAGGATTTTCGCCCCCTGCAAAGGAACATAATCCAAACAATCCTGGACGGACGCTCTTGTCTGGGGGTCCTGCCCACGGGATCGGGGAAAAGTTTATGCTACCAGCTTCCTGCAGTCATGCTGAACGCATTGACGGTAGTCGTCTCTCCCCTGATCGCCCTAATGCGCGACCAGGTAGACAGCCTCGTCCGCCTGGGAATTGCCGCAGCACGGTATGATTCCTCACTGACGGATGAAGAAAAAACCGAGGTCCTTCATGCAATTTCCTCCGTAACCTTGAGCATGGTATTCGTCGCTCCGGAATCCCTGGAAAGACAGGAACTCCAACGAGCCATGGAAGGGGTCCCCCTTGGATTGTTTGTCGTAGACGAAGCTCACTGCCTGTCAGAATGGGGGCACAGTTTCCGCCCGGATTACCTGGGACTGCCCTCTTATGCCAAAACGCGCCCTTTTCATGCAGTTCTGGCTCTAACAGCCACGGCTACCGTCCGCGTCAGGGAAGACCTGATCCGCCTGTTCGACATCCGGGCAAACGACGCCTTCTGCCTTCCGCCAAGCAAGGAAAATATCCGCCGTAGCGTACGCTTCGTCGATGAAGAGGTTCGCAATGATGCTTTGCTTGAATTTCTGCAGTCTCCCGGCAATACCCCCGGCATCATCTATGTCCGTACCCGAAAAGACACGGACAACCTGGCCGCATGGCTTCAGAATCGCCAAATCAAAGCACGTTCCTACCACGCCGGCATGCCGACGGAAGCCCGAGCCTGCATCCAGGACTCTTTCCTCGCGGGGAAAACCGATGTCCTTGTCGCTACCATCGCCTTCGGCATGGGAGTAGACAAACAGGATGTGCGCTCCGTCGTCCACTTCCATCCTCCCACATCACCGGAAGCCTACGTTCAGGAATCAGGCAGGGCAGGACGCGACGGGCAGCCCGCCCAGAGCCTTATCTTCATCTCTCCGGGAGACACGATCGCCGCCGGGAACCGGATCCGCGCATCTCTGCCGGATGAGCGGTCTTTGGAAGTCGCCCTGTCCCGCCTGCTCATCCGGGGAAGACACGTCGTTTCCTACTATGCAGCAACAACGGAATCGGATCTTCCGGAAACAGTGTTCAACAGGCTTCTCTTCGACCTGAAGAGGGAAGGCGCGCTGAAAGAAACCGGCTCCGGCTACCAGTACTACAAAGTCAAACCCCTTTTCCCGCTGGAAACTATCCTCTCCGGACGGAACCACGAAGAAACGGAACGTCTGCATTGGCTGAACGCTCACCGCGAAGGTGAAGTCGAGGATGCGGCTATTGCCTTCGGAATCTCTTTTGCCGAGGCCTGTGCCTGGCTTGCAGATCTGGACGCCACCGGAGAATGGAAGACGACTTTCCGCCAAATCGCCATAGAGCTGGAACCCTCGCCCGACGCACTGCCTCCGACCGTCTGGCGTGACCGCTACGTCCGTTTGATGTACGAACGCATGCAACACGAACAGGAACGCTTTAACATCATCATGCGCTTCCTGACTGACGGATCCTGTCTCAGTGCCAATCTCGACTATTACTTCGGATTCCCCAGTTCCCCGTGCGGTCACTGTTCCGCCTGTCGGAATGACCAGATGAAAATCCCAGAAACACGCCCTGCTACCGCCATGACGGACGAAGAACACCTGGCCCTGGCAGAACTCGTTGCCCGCAACTACCCTTCGCTGGCCCGGGCGGAACAACTCACACGCTTCCTCATCGGCCAGCCCGGCCCGGCCGCTATGCGGGCCAGGCTTTGGAGCCACCCTCTCTACGGAGCGCTGACACACCTTCCATGGGATGACGTATGGACGGAAGCCTACGCCATTCTGGGGCGTTAAATGTAATAAAGAAAGCCTACTCCGAGGCCGGCAAAACAAGCTACTTAACCCTGCAATTCCCGCCTCAATTTATCAATGTCGGACTGGAGCAACTTCTTTTCAATGCCATCTCTTTGGCGTTTGAGACGATCCGTACGAATCTTCTCGGGAGCCAGTTCGGGACGCTGAAAGGGATTGTTGTCTCCGTACTTCGACCAAGGGCCCGGCTTGATCCGGTGGAAATCTACAAACCGCCAATCGACAACGGCATGCCCTCCCTTGATGCCGAGGTGGTCACGGACGGCAGGAGAAATATCAATTCCCGCCCCGAAATTGGCCTTGTTCTTCGGAGGAGAATCTCCGAATACATACTCCCAGTCTTCCGTGGTAAACGGGCCGCAATCCTCCCATTGGGCAAAACAATATTTACCATTGTACCAGATCTGAACCCACTTGCCCTTGCAAACGCTCTTGCCCGGTCGTTCGAAATCCCGGTTGAACCACGGGATCACGCGCGACGCCTCCGGCTTGTGACGCCCCTTGGAAACATCATTGTACGGTAAGGCAACGTAAAACGGATTCTGTTTGGGAATAAATCCCGCCGGCCTATTCAATCCGCGTTTCGTCGGATCCGGATCGTCAAACCCTCCGAAACTATCTTGCCAGGAAGCATCCCAGGAACTCTTGTCATTGGAAACGGGATTGCGACACGTAGCACTTTCCCCGACCCAAAAAACCGTAGCTGTAATGTTTTTCCGCCAGGGATAAACCCCGTTAACGATGGAAGTCCGGCTTCTGGGTTCTATAATCGGTACCTTCGGGACAGCGGAGTGCGCTCTTCCGGACGAACCTGCCGATGGCATGGAAGATGTTGATACCCGGGGTGATGGCGAGGAGGGGACATTCCGGCGTGTCGGTACGGCCACAATAGGACCTTTCACCTTCCCCTCTGGAGAAGAAGGGGAAGACTGGATATCTGCATAGGATGTACCAATCAGGATGAGAACTGGAATGAAAATGCGCATCTACGGGGGAATTACCAACGTCGTATTGTGGACGGTGCGCTGTCCTTGGCAGGAGCGGGATAGTCGGACGTATAATGCAGGCCACGGCTTTCCTTGCGCCTGATTGCGCAATCCACGATAAGTGATGCTACGGCAATCAGGTTCCTGAGTTCAAGTATTTCCGGCGTAATTCTATATCCCCAATAAAATTCTTTGACTTCCCGGTGCAGCATGCGCAAGCGGGCCGCTGCCCGCTTGAGGCGCTTGTCCGTCCGGACGATGGAAACGTAATCCTGCATCAGCGTACGGATTTCATCCCAATTGTGATAGATGATAGCAAGCTCATCGGGCAGAGCCGTATCGCCATGGTGCCATTCCGGAATCGGATATTCGTGGGGTTCACCACGCCCCAGAGGAAGTTTGGTCAACATCGACTTCAAAGAACGTTTGGCTATAACGACACATTCCAGAAGAGAATTGGAAGCCAAACGGTTAGCGCCGTGTAATCCTGTACAGCCCGTTTCTCCGGCAACGAAAAGACCTCTCAGAGTAGACTGACCGTTGATATCCGTCAAGACACCGCCGCACTGGTAATGGGCAGCCGGGACAACCGGAATCGGTTCATGTGCAGGATCAATACCGTACTTGCGGCACGTTTCATAAATCAAAGGGAAGCGTTCCTCTACAAAGCCCTCGGGCTTATGGGAAATGTCGACAAACACGCACGGACTGCCTGTCCGCTTCATCTCCGAATCAATGGCTCGCGCCACAATGTCGCGGGGAGCCAGGGATTTGCGTTTGTCATAGCGGGACATGAATTCCTGTCCGTCCGCACCGATCAGCACCCCTCCTTCACCGCGCACGGCCTCGGAGATCAGAAATGAGCGGGACTCCGCCCCTTCGGCTCGCTTGTTGTAGAAACAAGTGGGATGGAACTGGACAAACTCCATGTTGGAAATTGTCGCCCCGGCACGCCAAGCCATCGCGATGCCGTCGCCCGTAGCAGAATTCGGATTGGTTGTGTACTGATACACACGACCAGTACCGCCAGTTGCCAACAAAACGCGATCGGAACGGAAAATATCCACATCTCCCGTCTCACGATTCAGAACGTAGGCTCCCAACACGCGATCTTCCGTCACGAGGCCCAGCTTGCCCGTCGTAATCAAGTCGATTGCAAAATGGTGTTCCAACAGCGTAATATTAGGGGAACGTTTGGCTGCTTCAAGCAGTTTGGTACTGATTTCCAATCCCGTCGTATCCTTTGCATGCAGGATCCGGCGATGCGAATGCCCACCCTCGCGTCCGAGTTCGTAATGATGATTTTCTTCCTGGTCGAAGGCAACTCCCCAGTCAAGCAACTCGCGAATGGCATCCGGCGCTTCCTCCACAATAACGCGGACAGCACTTTCATCGCAAAGTCCGGCACCGGCTACCAATGTGTCTTCGATATGCTCTTTAAACGAATCGTCCTTGTCCATCACGGCGGCAATACCGCCCTGAGCCTTCGCGGAACTCGATTCGAGCGCACTGCTCTTCGTAATAACAACCACGCTGCCATATTTGGCAGCCCTTAAGGCAAAACTCAATCCGGCCACACCGGATCCAATGACGAGGAAGTCGCTTGTTCTCATGTGTTGAACTCCGGGGGCGACTCTACGCCCCCCTCCGGGACAAGTCACGCCTCAATTACACTCAATCCGGTACCATACGGGAGAAGCAATATATCTCCCCGATGTCTACTTCTCCCCATTCATCTTCCCGATCACTCCCGGAAACGGGATAAGAAGGACGATTCCATACGTTTCCTCAACCTTCTATAAAAGTAACGAATACGGTCTTTTGGCTGGAAATTGAGACAGAAACAGGATAATCCCTGCACAATGAGACCGCGCGGAAACGATCACAATGCCCGTCAGAACAAGCACGTCAACCCGGCACCGACAATTGCCGTCAGGGCACTGGGAGAAGAGGTCTTGGAAGATATCGTCCGTGCCAAAACCATCCCTCTCCTCCTGATTCTTGACTGTATCCAGGATCCGCACAATCTCGGCGCCATCTTGCGGACGGCGGATGGCGCAGGCGTCGACGCCGTCATTGCCCCCAAAGATAAATCTGTCGGGATCACGGACACTGTACTCCGCGTCTCCGTCGGAGCTGCGGAAAAAGTCCCGTTCGTCCAGGTCACCAATCTGGTTCGTACAATAAAAGAACTCAAAGACCTGGGAGTCTGGATCGTCGGCACATCCGACAAGGGAGACCGCAACCTCTACGAAATGGATTTTACCGGGCCGACGGCTCTCGTCATGGGAGCGGAAGGCGACGGCATGCGTCGCTTGACGGAAGAAAATTGCGATTTCCTCATTCGCATTCCCATGAAGGGATTCGTGCCCTGCCTCAACGTATCCGTAGCAACGGGCGTCTGCCTCTATGAAGCCGTCCGCCAGCGTTCCCTGAAAACCGAATGAAGAAAGACCTGCCCGCCCTTCCCGGCCAAACCATCCGGTTCATCTCCGACCTCCACCTCGGGCATGCCAAATCCGCTATCCGCGATGTGGAACAGATACGCTTCCTGCTGGAAGGATGCCGGATACTTGTCATCTGCGGGGATTTCTCCGAAACCCGGGAAGAAGACTTCTTGGAACGCGCCGGGAAACTGCGCCGGGACTTCGAAACCATGTGCTCCGAGGCTGGCGTCGAATTGATCATCCTGGCCGGCAACCACGACCCCGATGAAGAACACAGCGTTCTTACCTGCCTGGATGGTCGCATCGCCGCCCTCCACGGCCACTGCCTCTTCAAACAGGTTTCCCCCTGGGGACGTGAGTACCTGAACAACAAGGCTCTGTACAAGCGCACCATCCGCGAGTACAAGGATGCGGATATCAACCTCGAACACAGGATGGAACTCGCCAAAACCATCGCCAAGCTCGTTCTGCCGCCAACCTGCCCTGAAGATCCGGCCAAGGTTCCGACATGGAAACGCTCCAAACCCGTTCGCTTCTTCCAGCACGCCTGTTGGCCTCCGGAAAGGCCGCTTCAGATCCTCCGCGCCTGGCTCATGATGAGAAGCCGCATTAAAGACTTTCGCAAACGCTTCCTACCGGAAGCCGAAGTCATCTGTTACGGTCATCTCCACCGCCGCGACATCCACTTCTCCCAAGACAAACTCTACGTCAACCTCGGCGCTCTTTTCCAATACGCCTCAGGCTACGCCGTAGAAGTCAAAGACTTCTCTCTGGAAGTCCGTGAAGTATCTGCCGACGGTTGGGGGCAAACAGCCTTCCGGCACACCATTCGCCCGTTGAACGAATAGCCTCTTACTGCCCGGCATGAAGGGATACTCCCTTGAACATTCAAAGTGAATGGAAAAGCTACCTTACCCTGGACAGCAAGATAGGGTATCGCCACGAGCACATCTTCTCTGGCTTTGCCATTATATACAAATAGTTCGGTAAAACTTGTTTTTCTCTGTTTGTCAAAATCGTATGCCAATGAATAATAGTCGTTTGTAAGGAATTCACAGTTCCTTGCACAAACAAACGACCAATAACGCATATGGACTGCATATTTGAATATTACCGAACATTCTCAGGTTTCTTCTTGGAACAGAAAACCCAGAAGGAGAATTTGTGATGAAATGCGTATTAATTTCATCGCCGGGCGAATTTCTGGAAGGAGCTGCCGCTCTTCATGGTGCCGGGTATGAGATTCTGCCCTATCCATCTATCCGGAACACGTCTTGCCTGACGGATGCCAAAGAACAGGAAAGTGCCCGCTACTTGGGCAGAAACCCCGCCTCGGTCGAACGTTCCCATGTTCGTTCGCTGAGAGCCTCGTTTATACGGATGCTGAGAGATCATCGCTTTGACGATGATGATATGGTCATTTTCGGGGAAAGCGACGCCTACCCGCAAATTGACAATGCCCGTTTGGAATCCGCCCTGAAACAGGAATTGGCATCCCATCTGGAAACAGATATTTTCCGGCTGTTTTTCTATTTTTCATCACACCCTTGTGCTGGCGTAACAGAAGAAGAATTTCCTGTCTTTACCCCCTTTCAGACGAAATCTCGAGACCCGGATTGCCCGTATGTGTGGGGGACACATGCCATGGTCATCCCTGCCCGAAGCCGGGAACGAGTCGCCCGAGTCTTTTCTCACTACCGTCTGCCAACCGACATTGCCTTGGGTGCGGCAGCTCATTTTGGAGAACTCAATATCCGGGTTTCCAGACATAATCTTTTCTATCAACGTCAACGCACCAGATCCATGAGCAACCGGTACATTAGCAGCTGTATCCTCTTCCGCATGGATAAGGAGGAACAAACCCGGAATTCCCTGATCCGTTTACTGAAACAATCGTATCCCGGTTTTCATGTGGCTGTTTCACCCGAAGATCCCTCCGACTCATTCCGTCTCCATCTCTCATCCCTGTTCCATAAAGAAATCCAGCAGGGGTGCGTTTCCCTGATATCCTCTCAATTCCATTCCCGCCCCTCGCCTTTCCAATGGTTTCTTCCCAAGAAATCAATCGAAGCATTCGACTTGTTCATTCCTGTAGAAACATCAGAACTTCCCGACCCTGCTTATTTCCGTTCGATTCACGAATTCCATCAACTGTTACCAAACGGTTTCAGCAGCTACCGGGGAAACTCCCCGTCCGGCGGACTTCTTTCTCCCGTTTTGAGTCGGAAAGTCATGATGCAGTTACGCCGTTACACTCAAACGGATCAGATGGACATTTCCGCCGTCATGCAACGCTTCGGCTGTTGCGACCGCCTTCCTTTTGATGAAAACAACCCCTCTTTAACTTCCTGATTGCAATGAATCCTGCATCTTTATTGGAAGGAAAACCGAAAATCGCCTTTGCCGATTTCTGGCCCAATTTCGATCCTCGCCGTAACATACTTTCCTTCATCCTCCAAACCCGGTTGAATGCCGTGCTTGAAGATGATCCCTCACATGCGGATGTCCTGATCTATTCCGTCTTTGGCGACAGTCACCGCTCTTTCCGGGGGACCAAGGTCTTCTATACGGGAGAATCACTCATGCCCCTGTGGAACGAATGCGACTATGCATTGACGTTCATGCGCGATGGAAGTGGAGCACCGGAGCGGCATTTTCGTCTACCCCATTGGATGTTCTGCAACTATATCCTGAATTCGGGCAGGATTGAACAATTTCCAAATGATTCGAAATCTCTTGTCCTCCGGCATCGAAAGTTTTGCAACTTTGTCTATTCCAACGGAAAAGCCAGTGAACGCATCCTCTTTCTGAAAACGCTGTCACGATACAGACATGTCGATTGTGCAGGCAAATGCATGAATAATATGGGAATATCCGCATCAGACAAACTCGAATTCTGTTCCGGATACAAATTTACAATCGCTTTCGAGAATTACCCTTCTCGCGGGTATGTCACCGAAAAACTTACCGATGCTTTGGCGGCCGGGAGCCTTCCGATCTACTGGGGAGCTCCAGACGTCATCCAGGATTTCAATCCCAGGAGATTTGTCCACGCACGGGATTTTCGCAACTTCGACGAATTGTCCGATTACATCCGTTACTTGGATCAGAATGAAGAAGCCTATCTATCCTATTTTCGGGAACCGATTTTTACGAAAGGACAAATGAACATAGGGAATTACAAGGCTGAAATAGAAGCTTTTTTCCGGCATTTGATCTCCACTGGTTCAATCCGAGCAACAACGCCAGGGCCACCTTTTATCTCCGAAGGTTTCATTCTCCATAACTATCCCATGATGCCCAGATATGACGACGGCAAACCATGGCTCAACGAGGTTAAAGATCCCGGACTACCATCGGATGCCTCCGGCGAAAAACCGTTCCGCATCGCGGCGTGTATCTCCTCCTACAAACGAGTAGAGGATTTTTTAAGGCAGATTTTATGCATGATGCACCAGAGTTATCCCCATTTGCATGTCTTCGCCGCCTTAAAAGGAGTACCGCCATCAGTAGCGGAAGAATTGGTATTTCCGTATGTCCAGCCTTTCATTGATGCAAAGAAATTGACGTTGCGTCTGTTTCCCAACAAGGATCAGCTTTCCAATTTCCTCGATACGGTGAAAGACATCGATATTTCCGGTTACGACTTGTTCGCCAAAATCGATGACGATGATTTCTACTGCCCGGACTACATGCGTCACATCAGCGATTTTCATGCAACTCTGCCGGAAGGGTATTCAAGCTGGTACCGGGCGGGAGGATATGCTCTTAAGAGATCGGACGGAATTCCCATTCTGTGCCGGACAAATCCATTATGTACCGGAGCTGCCCAGGTCATGTCGGCGCGTATCATCCAGGAATTGTTAATTCTGGAAAAGAATCCCGGCCTGTTGACTACAATGTTGGAAAAATGCCGGAGACAAACCGGATTTGGATCCATCGGTTTCGCCGAGGATCAGTTGTTCAAGTCTCTCATGATAGATTACGGTTGCGGCAACATCGCTCCCTTCCTGGAACGCCGGGGCATTCGGCAACACCTCATCATTCAGCATAGTAACTCATCTGTCATGAGAGGAGGAATGCTCTCCCAGGAATTCCGGCAATGCAATCGGATTCCAAATGATGAAATAAACCATGAACTCATTGTCGATCTGATCCACGACAAATGGACCTCTAGTGCAAGACTATTTCAAGGAAGGGCAAAAAGACTGGATAACTCTCAGGAGGAAGCGGATATTGTATCCTCCTCTCCTCTCGAGATTTCCCTGAAATGGGACCATTGGGGCACGGAGACTTTCACGCAAGAGACACCGGGGAGATACAGGCTACAACAATAAGATCCAACTTTGTTCTATGAACGTTACCTCCGCATCCCGCCGGTTCCCCGTCACGGAACCGGCGGTAAATATCGGTATCGTCTAGGAAATCAAGTTCCTTCTATTTTTCCAAAAGAATGAACATCCCCTTACCACCCTTCAAGGACAGGGGAGAAGACAAGTCAATGGAGGCTTCCATATTCTGAATCCCTGGCATATCGGGCAGGGATGCCTTACCGGGTACAAAACCCAGTTTCCCGGCATCCAGCGTCAGGACCGTATCCACATCCTTGTTCGTCCAGTTGGCCAGGACAACCAGAGCCTTGTCCTTCATCACATATGCCGTTGCTTTGACATCGGGAGATGAGGCAATGACCGGACAAGAGGGATTCCAGTAGCCCAGCATCCTCGCCTCCGCCATGTTCAAGGCATCGTAGATTTTCCAGATGGACGAAGGATCTCCGCTCCATCCCAGGCGCGGAGTCATACCGTGGATCATACCCCGCCAGTAATTATGGCTGTTGAGAGTTTCACTCATGATGCCGAACGGGATACCCGAGATTTCCACCATCCAGAAGTCGGGAGAACTGTTAGGAGAAAATCCTTCCCCGATCCACAGGCGATCAATAAACGGAAACAGATCGGCATAGATCAACAGAGAGTTGGCATAGCCGGCCCAGGCATTCATGTGGTTCCAACTGTGCATGTCCACGGAACGGCGTTTGCCGTCCGCATCCAGCACTCTGCGGCCACGCTTCATGGACTCGCGGTCAAGAGCGCTGTCGTCGATGTAGATACCGTCCAGGCCAATGTTACGAACCATCCAATCGAGCCCCTCCAGATAATAATTGTTCCACCGGGAATCCGGAGTTGTCAGAACGGAAAGATCCATTTCTCCCGCATATTTACCGTGGTTGAAGGCATTGTGCCAAGCCGGGACAAAATGCGTCCCGAAATTGTCTACGAGCCACTTGTCCGGTCCTTTGGGGTTTGTCACCGTCGTAGCATCCTTGCCGGGGCCGTCCATGATTATCTCTCCACCTAGGCTGCGCATAGCCCATATTTCGGGGATTTTGATGCTGATTTCGCGGGTGGTATAATAAGCTTTAACCTTCAGTCCTTCCTGATGAGCTTGCCCGATGAAGGATTTGAGATCTCCGACAGACGCATCGTAGTAGGGGTAGTTAATAAAGGGATAAATGTCCTTTTTGTGGTGGATGTTGATGATATTTGCCCCTTTGTCTCGGGCGGCCTTTACATACTCGGAGCTGACGTCGGAATTACTGTGATAATACCGTTCCTCCACCTGGTGTTTCCAGTCGAGGGGTTTCACGGGGGTTATTAACAATTCCATATTGAAATCAAGCGATTTACCAGCCTTAAGCGTACGCGGTCCCGTGAAAATCCCGGCCAGAACCTTCCCCTTGCCATCCGGAGCAATCCTGATCCCTCCCTCGCCTCCGTTACCCCAAGATTCCGGAAGTCTCAGTCGCCCATACTTGTAATACACGTTGACGAGAGGTCGTTTATAACCATCCCCCTTGAAAAGCATGCGCATTCCCGCATTCACATTACCGATCCAAAAGGAATCCTGATGTTTTTTCTCTACATTCCACTTCCAATCAATTCCCTTTTCAGGGAAAAATCCCCCCCGTCGCCCCAGCCCCATGAAATATTTGGAAGCATATTCCGTAAACGGTACTTCGAGACGGACATCCTTGACGTCCAAATCGCGATCGGACTTCAAATTCAACCGGATATCGGAAAAACCGTCGAATTCGAATGTCCCCGTACAGATCAATTCCATTCCGCTGCCAACCGATTGAGCCGTCCATACAACTTTGCCGTCCGATTCCCGGGCCACTTTGAGTTCTCCGGAAGTCCACGTCACCGGTCCCTTGTCGGTTTCAACAACCAGGCGCATACTATCGGCAAGAATATCGTTCTGCACCCGAGGGATGAGCGTGTTGGCCTCATTGTAGAAAGTCCGGGCCATGGAAGGCAGTCCATTCCGTCCCAGCCTCAGGACTCCGCCCAAATACTGGATATCAGTCCCGCTCTCAGAAGGTATGACCGCCAGCGGAGTATAAGGAGCCGTCGGTTTATCTCCGTGTCCGATAGAAGAATTCAACCAACGCAAGCGGGACATCCGGTACCCTTCGTCATCTCCATGCGCCTGAACCGGGAGCCCCTGGACATCCAACGTCACGGCGACCGTTCGGGATAGCCCTCGTCGGGGAGTAATTGTCACCGTCCCCTTGTATGGGCCAAAAGCGCTATCCGGGATATCCACACCGATCCATAACGATTGAAGGTTTCCCCGGACGACATTGACGGCACGATGAAACGGTTTTCCGTAGACATCCACGCCGCCGGCATTGAAACACGTCATCCCTCTGGGGGAAATTTCCTGTCCCTCGTCATTCTTCAGTGGAGAAAACTCGACGCTAACGTCCTTCATGTCAGCACGAGCTGCAAACAAACCAAGCTGATAGACAAAATACTCCCCGGGACTAGCCTTTAGCGTCAAGACACCACGCCGCAAAGAAGACATATCCGCCCACCTCTTCGGCAATATCCGGGAATCTCGCAATGCCATTTCCCGTTGATCCGGAAAACAGAACCATTGCGCTTCCGGTTCGCTTTGTATAAGAGCCTCCATGGCCTCCGTAGAAGCACCCACTCGCATCGGGGAATCTTCCTCGCGAATCGTCCCCTGGTGCTTCAAATCCTCGAAGGCATTGGTAATACCGGTGTCGGCCGCACCCGCTATCCAGGTACAGCACAATGTCAAAGAGATCAGAGATTGATACATTTCAAACCAAATATACGCTCCAATTCACGTAATTCTATCCTCTCCCTCTAAAAATGTACTTAGAACGTGAAGCTGGCACCGATGCCGGCAGATTGATTCGTACTCTTGTCCGCTGCTTCAATCCGGTACCGCGCAGACAATGTCCAATCCGGAGACAAGGCACAAGCAGCCGACACCTCCAAACGCAACGCCACATTCCCCGGTTCGCTTCCCGTAGCCGCCCAGGGAATAGCACCATTAGCAGATACACGCGCTTCCGGAGCATCGCGGGCAATATCCGGAAGGACGGCAGCCTCGGCATGAAGGGTCACTCCCTTACCGGCCAGAGATGTAGCATGGCTGATACCAGCCCCAAGCCGGGCACGCAACACCGACATGGAAACATCACGAAAGTCGTAAGTATACCGGCTGCCTTTCAGTGAAAAATCATCCTGTGAGGCATCAATGTACTGGAATCCGGCAAATATGTTTACATGCGTCCGTTCGGATACGGCATGGATCCAATCCGCACGCATATCAAACATCCAGGCAGAACCATCCCAGGACCCCTTGCATGCGTCTCCAGCTAAATCCGGAGATTGGAGCACTCCGTCGACCGATGATGCGGCATACCCAAATACCGTACTCAGAATCAATACATCGCGTTTCTTGGCAAAGCACAGAACATCTGCATACAAGGCACCCGACATCACGTCCTGATCGGAATCACCCAGACCACCGGACATCTTGTTCTTGCCGGAAACCGTACCGAACGATGCCCCCAGAGACCAACGTCCGTCAACATTCCAGTCGGCGCCCATATTAAGACCGTGAGCCTGATAGTCATATCCATGGAGTATCCCGTCGTCGCTCAAATTAAAGAAATGGCTGACCGTCGTCATCCAAACGGATCCTCCTCTCCGGGAATCCCCCATCCTGATCCTGGAATATCCATCGCGACCTCGAATCGAATCAGCCATGGAACCCAGTTCCAATGTTGTTGACCATAGGGTATTGGACGTTATTTCACCGATTCCGACCGGAGCTCTGGATCCATCATCGGGGTTCGGAAGAGGTGCTCCGGAAAGATAGGCAAAAATATCACGCGTCACTGTCGTTATGCGACCGTCGCGGAACAGGATGTCCAGTTTCCCTCCGTCCAGCACAGCCTGCCCTGAAGCAGACAAACCAGGAGACACCACGACGGGTCGGACATCCAGCAAGGATTCCGATACCCCGGACAAGTCCAAACGCATGGCCAACAAGCCTCCGGGCATCTGCACAAACGAGGCTCCATCGCCCAGTGAAAGCACCGGATGCACGGCATCCGCCTGCATCATAGCGTCCGTCATCCGGAAATTCAGGAAAAGAGCCTTTTGGGACACTCCGGGCAAGACTATAAAGTCACCGCCCAGCTTCACAAATCCGTCAATCGTCAAGTTACTGCCATTTTCCGCCATCAGCGAAGCCCCCAGACGTAAACCATCGCGCATCGTGTATTCCGCTCCAGTTGCCAGCTTCAAATTGGCTCCCAGGACGGCACCGTTGGCGATATCGAGCTGGTTCCTGCCAGTCAGTACCACATCGCCAGTCAAGGCTGTATTACCTGCGACGGACAATTTGGAGGAATCATTCAGCACCAGAGCACCAAAAACGCCGGAGCCCTGCCCAAGCACCATCGAAGCACCATCGCAGACACTGACATTGCCCTTCAGGACAGAATTCCCAGCAATCGTTAGATTTCCTCCCTGTTCCAGGCTGTAATTTCCGGCAACTGTCGTTTCACCCGAAACGCGCACTACTCCACCAGAAAGGATCCGAACATCGCCTTCAACGCCGGAACTGGCTTCCAGAATCAGCGTTCCTCCATGCCCCACTGACACATCTCCGTAGTAACCGGTAGATTTCTGCTGAGAATTTCCCTTCTTTAGGAAAAGGGAAGCACCATCCTTCAACACAGTCTCCGAACCAGAGGTCAAATTGCTTCCTGCCTGGAGAATCGTTTGAGAAGACGAATGGGCAACCAATCCGGCAATGGATAAATTACCTGCCGTCTCTAACGTCCCGCGGTTAATGAGAGAGCCTTCTACAGCAGCCGCTGTTCCATCGGCAACTAGGATGAGTGCATTGGAAGCCTCGTTGTCAATGTCTCCCTGCATGCGGATGGTTCCTCCACCCGGCCTGTCCAATGTAACAGTTTTCCTCCCGGACAAGGTATCGGCAATTTGCAGAGGACCGACTCCCAGTGCCGAATCGACAGTCAAAAGCAAGCCTCCCTGTTCCAACACCGTCCCTCCCGTATACTCATTCCTCACGCCTACTTCCAACACACCGAAACCGGTCTTCACCAGCTTTCCGCCGCCAACGAGAGAACCCGTCCCCGTCAGGCATACATTCTTGTTGCCGGAGACAATTACCCTTCCCGGCTCCACTCGCCCGACAACAGTCAACGTGCCGCCATTGACAATAGAAACGCGGTCACCGTTGTGAAAAGCATTATCCGGATTGGATGTCCCTCCCCAGCGATCTCCCGCACCCAAGACCCCCCATGTCATGGAACCTGAACCACCTGCATCCCAAGATAAATCTTCGGCCTTTCCGACAACAGTCAGCAGGACTTTATTCCCTTCGGATGAGGAGACGATGTATTCGGATCTCGTTCCTTTATCCTGAACGCCAAGCAGGTTCAATTCGCCAGCCAGCCCCCCGTAAGTCAACAGGGTATATGTCCCATCGCGCGTCAGGGTCACATCAATATCTACCATCGTTTGCTCGGTGACGGACAAGGTTCCCTTCACGTCGACTAAATCAAGAATTCCCCCGGCGGACGTATAGCAAAGAGTACCGCCTCCAAGAACCAGATCCCCATCAATTGTCATTTTCCCGACGGCTGAATCGGCAACATGGATTTCACCACCCTGTCCCATTTTCAGATTACCGGAAATATCCACGGCAGCCGTACCGGTCCGTCCGGCATTAAGAGAGTTACCGTTTTCCAGCACCCAATCCGTATTTCCGGTAAGATCCAGTCTACCTCCGGAATGAATGTTCAAGTCTCCCAGAGCCTTGCCCTGCATGGCAAATATGCCTCCGGACTGTACATTGACATCGGAAACGATTGACGAATTCCCAGACAGTACCAGCTTGCCTGCTTCTACCACCGTCGTCCCCGAGTAAAGCTGAGTACCGGAAAGAGTAGCCGTGCCGGTACCCGTTTTTGACAAACCGGCCAATCCCGTCAAAACCGTCCCGACATTACCGGACCGGAGTTCATACGCATCAGCCGACAGGGAACCGCCGGATACATTTCCGCCATCCACTACAAGAGAAGCCGCCTGTGCCACTCCGGAAATCGAAAGAGTGCCGTATATCGCTGTTAGAGTACCACGGAATGCCCTCGCATTCATCAAGGTTCCTGTTCCTCTTACATTCAATGCGTTAGCGACGGATTTGCCGTTCAAATCCAAAATACCACCCTGTAAAGAAATCGCGGATGAACCGAAAGAAAGCCCCCCTCCGGCAACAAGACGCCCCGCAGTCAGGACCGTTCCTCCGGAATAGGAATTGGATGTATTCATCGTCAATGTTCCGGATCCCGACATCGTCAGACTTCCGGCTCCGGCGATCATTCCCGTGCCCAGAAACGTCACATTGCCGGAAGTAGTTGCCAAAACGCTTCCCGGCGTCACCGTATTACGGATCGTCACCTGTCCCGCGCTGTCGAATACGACATTGTCTCCCGTGTAGAATCGGGAGTCGGGATGAGAATCTCCGGCTCCTGAAACAATCCATGTCCTGTCCCCCTGTTCTTCCCAGATACCGTTCCCGGCAGACCAGGCCAACGTCAGCGGAGAACCATCCACAATCAATTTCAGCGTTCCGGCATCACCTCGCAGGTAGTAATCGGTCCGTCCTTTACCGGAACGAACCACGGATGAATCCGTCAACTGCAGAAGCGATACATCCCCGGACAAGGCAAGGTAGTCCATCAAATCATATTCGCCGCGAGAATAGTTACCCAGATCCAGAGTCAGATCCGTTGTCCCCAGCACAGTGAGAGTACCGCCTACATTCACCAATTCATTAATTCCTAACAGAACATTGCCTCCATTAAACGTCAGACTACCCGAAATATCTAGTGTTCCATTAACATCGAGTACGGCTCCCTCAGTTGTGGACAGACTGCCCGCAATATCATTCCAAGTGCCTGATGCATGCCCGGCGGCAAGCGTTTGTCCAGGGCGGAGAGCCATCCCTGTCGCATTTGTTCTCAAAGAACCGCCGTCTTCAATCGTTATATTTTTCCAGACACTACCGGACACGTCCAGTACAGCTCCGGAACGGACCGTCACGGACGAGTTTTCCAACGATCCCGCAACGTTCAACAGACCGTCGGCAACAGTCGTCACTCCACTATACGTCTGACTGCCGCCCAGAGTCACTGTTCCGGAACCTTCCTTATTCAAAGTACCGGCACCGGACAAACGAGAAGAAACAGTTCCGGAGCGGACGATAAATACGGAAGCCTCCAGAATCCCTCCTGATACACTGCCCTGATCCAGCAACAGAGAATCAGCCCTAGCCGTACCCGATACAGTCAGTGCCCCTCCCTTCCCGATCATCAGACTTCCCTTGTGGAAGCCGGCATTCAACAATGAAGCCGTACCTCTGACTTCCAGATCATTATTGGTTGTCTTGCCATTCAGATCCAGAGTACCTCCCTCCAGATAAATTCCTCCAAGGCCAAATGCAGAAGCAGAACCGGCTACCAGGCGGCCTGCCGAAAGTATTGTTCCTCCCCGGTATAAATTAACCCCGTTCAAAGTCAGTGTCCCCGAACCAATCTTGGAGAGGCTTCCGGTGCCGGATATGGCATTGTTTAAAGACACTGTATCGGACCGGTTCCATCTGAGTATGCTATCGTTCTCTATGGAGCCGCTCCCCAACGACCCGGTAGTGCCACCTTCTCCGACACTCAGAATCCCTCTCCGAATCACGGTCTTTCCTCCGTACGTGTTCATGCCGGACACAACCAAAGTCCCGGTTCCATTCTGAACCAAATCGCCTTTGCCGGACACGGCATTTGCCAGAACGTATTCATTCGAACGGTTGATTTCCAGGATCGAATCATTCACTACACTACCCGATCCCAGCTTGCCGGTTGTTCCGCCATTGCCAAGTCTCAACGTTCCATTAATAATTGTCGTCGTACCCGTATACGTATTGGTACCGGTCAGCACCATCGTACCGGCACCGGCCTTCGTAAATGCCCCTACGGCAGCATTGGAATTGATGATTCTTGAAGACACCAGCAAATCGGCATCCGCAGCACCATCATCAACTTCGAATCTCGTACTGTTTTCATCGCGAAGTTTGAGTGCAACGTTGGCAATTTCCGACGATTTGGCGGACGCCTTCACTCTGATGACGGAATCCGTCCAGACATCGAAATTGCCGGAGGAAACACCATCGATAACACCACCCGTCAAATTAAATACTGTCTTTTTGAAGGTCTGATTACCGCTGTCGACCAAATACAGTGTTCCTCCGTTCAGATTGATCGTACTCACGCATTTGTTGTCGCCATTGTACCCGAGGCTATCTCCAGATTTCAAATTTACCCGCCCGGAACTATTGATTGTTAAAATTCCGCGAATCATCCCCTCACTTCCTATGTTATATTTGCCAAGCTCCAGAATACCCCCATTTACGGTTGTTCCCCCCGAATAAGTTGAATGGGCAAGAGACATGGTTCCGGTCTGATTCTTTACAAGAGATCCCGTCCCTGAGATGGAAGCATCTACACGAAAGTTGCCGGTCCTGTCAAAAACGATCATGGCATTGTTAACAATGTCCCCGGATCCCGCACTTCCGGACGCCATGCCGTTGCCTATCCTGAGGATCCCTTCTTCAATTAATGTGCCCCCCTTGTATGAATTGGCACCCGTCAACACCAGTGTTCCACTTCCCTTTTTCGTCAAGACTCCCCCTCCATCAATCGCTCCCGACTGGATCACTTCACCTGTACGGTTGAATACAAGGTTTCCCTCATTCAGTACCTCTCCCCCGCCAAGAGTTCCCGTCGAACCACCCGAGCCCACCTGAAGAGTCATCCCCGAGTAAATTTCCGTCTTACCCCTATACGAATTATCTGCCTGTAAAACAAGGATCCCGCCCGTTCCCAAACCCTGTGAATCAAAAACAAGCCCTCCCGTCCCAGACAAATTTTTCACAATCGTCAGAGTACCGGAACCACCGAAACGGAATCCTCCCGTCTCCGAAGTTAAAGTACCACTCAGCGTTACCTTCCCGGTCGTTCCCAAAGCAACTGAATTCAGCCCCAGGGAACCAAAATTGTAATCGCTTGCCGAATCAGCACCAAAATAGAGAATCCCACTAGAATCGCCATGAACATGGGCCATCGCTTCGGCGGGACTATTCCCGAGGTCAAAACCGTTGCCGTATTCCACAAGTATATTCTTCGTCTTCGATCCCAGAGCACGAATATCGGTATAGAACAATTCCATTCCAGAACTCAGCACAATGTTCCCATCGAATCCGCTCGCGGCATCGCTATTATAAATATTGGTCAAAATCAATCTCCCGGAATTGGCACCATTTCCGACATACAGTGTACCGGAACCGGACAATTTAAGATTCAACGTCAGCTCACCACCGCCTCCGCCCAGCCTCCAACCTCCATCAGTTGTCCAGGGAGCCAGGGAGTCCGTCGTACCCAACGTCCCGAGTGCCGTCGCATCCGCCGTACCCAGATTCAAATCATTCCAATCGGAAAGCAGGGGAACATTGTCAATCTTTCCGGAATTCAGGACATACGTACCGGTAGAAGTCTCGTCGATTCTATTCAGCACGGAAGCAATCTCCGTATTGTCCACTCCCAGTACGCCGCCCTTTTCCACAAGCCAATCGCCGATTCCCGTCCCCAGTGCCTGGAGAGACACTGCCTTGACAAGACCTTCTGACACCTTTTTGGAACCACTCATGGAGCTCCTTTCCCCAGCCAACACCAACGTACCGGTTCCGGTCTTGGTCAACAGGCCTGCTCCCGTCACTTGCCCCTCCTGACGAGCCACTCCCTGCCGGATATCCGCCAAATATGCGGAAAGGCTCCCTTGCAAGACAATATCCCCCTTTTGCAAGGACGATTCCCTGATTGCATAAGAACCAGAATTCGAAACATATATATGAGAATGAACGATAGAATGCGCTCCAGCCCGAAAGAGAGCCCCTCCCTTGACACTCACGTTACCCGTATTGAACACGGCATCCTGCCAGTCATTCGGATCCACATAACCCGCAGCATGAATCGTCGGAGAACCATCCACGGAAAGTGTCCCTCCATTAACAGCCCAGCTCCCCTTGTTATCCACATCGCCGGAAAGCGTCCAAACAGCTTGCTCCGAAGATGGAGCAACAACCACATTCAGCAACCCGGCAGCAGAAGAACCTCCGTCAGTAAAACTCCCGAGATACGTCGATGTTCCCCCAGAATATGTCCAGGTAGATGTCGAAGACGGTTTCAAATTGGCAAATACCGCTCCATTGTCCAAATGCGTAATGGTCGATGCTGCCATGTCCGTTCCGTACAAATCAAGGATTCCGCCACGGTGACCGAAAACAATTCCGTTGCGTATCTGCCCTGCGGACATCAGACGTACAATGACATTGCCGCCATTGAGTTTCACGCTTTCAGCAGCAGCTCCTCCCGTCCGGTTCAATACCACCAGCCCCTCCCCGCCTACATTCAAAGAAGCGCTGTTGTTGCCGGAGCCCGCGACAATAAGTGTCCCTTCTCCGATTTTGCGCCATTCGTCTCCAGGAGCTCCCGTCAACTCCGTTGTCAGTACCGCCCCCTTGTTCACGACAAATCCCGCCGAATTCAACCGCCGTGCGGCAACCCCTCCGTTGGAAAGCGTATAGTCGGAATTAAAAGTGAGGGACCCGGCTCCCATATCGACCGACCCTTGCAACACGATCTTGCCTCCCGCCCCTCCGAACACGAGGTTATGGCAGGCGTCCATCATATCGTTCGATGCCTTGTTTCCATTCGTCGACGTATCCCCGCGAAAACCGGAGGCAAGACCGACATAATTTAGCGTATTCCCTCCCTGGACGATCGTCCCGTTACCCGAGGAAGTACCGGGCACATTCCAGATAACATTTCCTCCGTTCGATATACTTGAGAACGTACGGTCATAAGAAGAGATCAAATCCACCGCCCAGAAATTACCGGAACGCATCTGGCTAAAGCCGCCATATCCTTCTCCTCCGCCCGACTGCCCGGCTCCCAGCCATTCCCACTGGTCGGTCTTCGGATTGTAAAAATAGCAGGGACTTCCGCTATCCCCGGCCCGGATGCCAATATTCATCGGAGAATCCGCCGAGGGTTCGTCATAATAATACCAGAATCGGTATGCTTCGTACGTCCGGGCATTTCCTATTACCACCGGGCTCAATGCCGGAGACAATTTAGCCTGGCCCTCAAACCGCAGTGTCCCTCCCGTCAAATAGGCATACCCTCCGGCAATGGTTTCATTAACCCCGCCCGGATAAGCTACCTGCTGGGTTCCCGACCCCACACGGACGCAAAGCCTTCCTGACATATGATCCAGATATTCCCTGTCCGTCAGGTAGGCGGCCGCTGTCGCCTCCGTCACAATCTTGGACAATCTCTGAACGCGGTAATCGTAATTATAATCCAATTGATCCCCCCAACCATTGGAAACACTGACAGTCCTGTAGGAATCGTAGAACGGCGTTCCCGACGTAGCTCCAAACCGTTTGGCAAACGTTATTTCCGCATTGTCGTAATCGTGGGAAACCGTCGCAATAAAACCGGGCCCTCCCACCAGCGCCGCTTCTCCCGCATGAGCATCGGCCACCCCATCCAAATTCATCATGTGTTCAATCGTGCCGATAACGACACCGTTCTTGTTGCGTACGACGATCTTGTCGGCATCGGCAATAAAAATTCCCTTGTTTTCCGCAAAATCGCGATACATTTGCAAATCGACGAGATGGGAAAGGATACCTGCTTCTGCAGGAATGTACAAGACAAGGGAGTACAGAGGAAGGGCCAGCTTCCAGAATCCATGATAAAAAAAGGGAACATTCATGGGAGTAGATGAGGGAGAGAGTATGAAACGGCACCGATGGGCATCAATCAAAATACCGAGAATAGGAATATAGCAAAATGTTCTTTTTTTTCAAGATAAAACCGTACTGAAAGAAGTTATTCAAATTCAATTTTTAGACAAAAAAAACGATTCCTAATTCTAAAAAAAGACAAGGAATCGTTTTATTTTTATATTTATTTTGAATCAAAAATTTACAAATTTATTTCAATCTCCATTTCGGATTGTTTCCTACTAATTGTCATATGAATTGATTTCTTATTTTTGAGCCTGTCGTAGAGAGATGCCGTATTTTTGACAGGCTGTTCATCGATAGCAATGATGACATCGTCCTGGCGGACACCGGCACGATACAGTTTCCCGGAAGGTTCCAATTTCAGGATCAGAACACCCGTTTCGCCTGAAAGTCCGTATGCGGAAACATCCCCCATTCCTTTGATGCTGCGCCCCTCCATGCCCAGGGAAGCAAAAGATTCCGTTTGGGGCATTCCTCCAGGTACAGCCGGATTGTAGGAAGGCAATACGGGTGTTTTCGCTATCTTTTTCAACCTCGGGGAAACAACGCCGAACTCCATCGGAAAATTACGGAATCCTGTTTGGAGGGCAGGAGAACCCGGCTTAACCCGGTAGTCGCCTCCCGACGGATTTACAAAAAGGGCATCTCCCATTTTTGAATGGACATCATTGCCGGACGCTTCTTGCAGACCATGCGCTTCCCGCACTCCCTTCATACCCGGCACATGGACAAAGTTGGAATCCAGTCTTTCTCCCCATGGTTTGGAGGGCATGCCGCCAGCCGGGAAATATCCGTCTACGAAGAAAATGTTGCGTTCTACCACATCGCCGGAACGCTTGTACCAAACATGAGGATGAAGAGCATTGTTGACGATAATGTTGTTGTACACTTTACGGCCAAAACCTTCCCGGAGCTTCAACCCTCTGTTGAGCAATAGGTTGTTGAAGATCTCATAATTCCCGGAACCGTCGTCGAGGTCGATATCCCAGCCATGGTCGCATCTCCAGCGGCTATTCTTGATAATGGTCGTCTTGCGGGCATCCAGAAAAGGGATATCACGAATCTCATTCCAGTTCGTTAAATCGTTCATATCAAGACCCTTGAGATTCCAAAACCGGTCGCGCCCCCAGGAATTGAACGAACCGTGGTCGGAAGTTTCCTGCACGGTATCGAAAATGTCGCACCCGTCGATAAGATGACCACCCCAGCAACCGTCTCCGATATTGATACCCGCCCTGGGGACGTTGTACAACGAACAGTGAATCACCTGAATACCTTCCGCCATAGCAATTTGCACGGGAGCAGTCTGTTTTTCCACTTGTCCGGTCCGTGTTATTAGACAGTCCTTCACCATACAGTCAGCAGGGTAATCGGCACTGCGTGGTCCGGGAGCTTTGTCCAACGTATCCCATGAAAAATTTCCAGCGTCCTTGTAGTCGCGCGGAGAACGGGAGGCATCCCTGTCCCCGACAAAAGCTACTCCATTTCCGCCAATATCGTGAATGTAGCAGGACTCAATACAAACCTTTCTATTGTAATTATTGACGAATACGGCATCCCCTCCCAGGTCGGCAAAATCCGTACCAGTAACGGAACAGCCTTCCGTTCCCTCCATCAAGATGGCCCCGTTGCGGTAAATCGTCCAATCACTCCGCAAAAGAGGTTCCTTGTTCTTCATAAAAGTACGATTCGTCTGCGTCAGAACAAGATCCCGCACATGGACGTTGCGAACCGGGTTTTCCTGTGTTCCCTTGAATTCCAGAAGACGTTCCAAAACAGTTATTTCCACCTTGGCCCGAGATAAATCCACTCCAGTCTCCGGATAAAAATACAAAATGGATTCCTTTTCATCCAGATACCACTCGCCGGGAGTATCCAGTTCTTCAAAAATATTTTCGACAAAGCGATACGTTTGGTGCGGGCCGGAAGGTCGGTTATTCTGCCAGCCTCCTTCAAGAGAAACGGAACCGTCCGCATTTTTCCCTGTAATCCTGTAATGCATCCCTCCCCACCTGCTCATATGCAGAGCGTGGAAGAAGCCCGTTTCGGGGTGCTGCCAACGGGCAATGCGTTCGGGGGAAACAGCGTCTGCAGCATAGCCGTCAAATATATCCTTTCCGCCTCTGGCATTGGGATACCTCGCCATGCGTTGACGTTTTCCATCGATGAACAGAGCGTCCATCCGGGTATTCCGGGGAACGGAAGCTTTCATGATGCCATCACGATAGGGTTCCCAGGAAATCTGAAGCGGCCTGGCACCGCTTATAATGGCCTTTCCGGGATTGAATGCCTTGATTGTCAGATTGGAGTCCTCCGGATGAAGTACAAGAGGCCGGGTCAAATAATAGGTTCCGTCCTGAAGGAAAATTGTGTTGTTTTTCTCCCCTTTCCCGGATTGAATCCGAGCGGCTTCCAATGCTGCATGGACCGATTGAAAGGGAGCATTCGCACTTCCGGTCCCGGTATCGTTTCCTGCAGGAGACACATAGATCTCAGCAGCAGGAGATGAAATCATACTTCCGACAAGAAGAAAAGACGGCAAAAAGTAAAAAAGTTCTTGAAGATTCATAGGATAAGCAGGTGTGCGTCAACCATATTTACCCCGACATTCTATCTTTCCTTTCATTAAATTTCAAAAATTCCGGGAGAGTATTCCATCCTGCGGAACACTCCCCCGGAAAAGATACGGACGGAACAAGTCAGCTCAGGAACAAATTGAGGCCATGCTCGGTAATAATGCGATTCAATGCCTTCTGTCCACGGACACTGTTGCCCGCGACATCCAGAGGCGGGGAATAAGACGCCAGAGCCAATTTGCCCGGCGCACAGGCAAGAAGGCCGCCTCCAACGCCACTCTTACCCGGTACCCCGGCCTCGTACATCCATGTCCCGGTAGAATCGTACAAACCGCTCATACACATCTCTGCAAGAACCGGAGGAACATTGGTATCTTTGACGACACGCTTCCCCGTCACAGGATTGACGCCTCCGTTGCAAAAACACGCCCCCATGACAGCCAGATCCCGCGCCGTAATCTTCACGGAGCACATGCGCGTGTACAAATCCACGATCATGTCAGGGTCATTGTAGAAATATCCGTAGCTTTTCAGCAGCCAGGCAATGCCCCGGTTGTGCTGATTCGTTTCACTTTCAGAATGATAGATCTCCTCGTCTACTGACAGGGAATGACCGGCAAAAGCCTCCAGATTGGAAATAATAGTGTTCCAGATGTCATCCGGAGTTTTCCCGGGAATCAAGCTGACGGTTGCCATGGCTCCGGCATTTACCAAGGGATTTAGCGGCTTTCCATGATGGAGTTCGACAGCCATCACGGAATTGAAAGGCTCTCCTGTAGGATTGGCCCCGATTTTGCTCAGTAATTCCCGATGACCGATTTGGTCGATCACGTATGCCAGGCTGAATACCTTGGAAATGGATTCAATGGCAAACGGGACTTCCGCATCTCCGACTTCTACGATGTCTCCGTTACAAGACACGGCGGCAATTCCAAACAAATTCGAGGAAACCTGGGCAAGCGCAGGAATGTAACTGGCATTCCTGCCACCATGGTCGTCGGCATATTCTTCCCTCGCCTGTGCGAGGGAAGAATGCATGGCCTGTGAATTCCAGGAAAATGATGTTAAGATCTCATTCATAGCGGGTAATGCCTCCTTACTTTTGTGAGTCTTCCAACTTCTTCTGTTCCCAGTTGAAGGGTTCAAAAGCATCCTCGGGATTCAGTTCACGCTTCCATGAAGGCTTGCGCAAAGCGAAGATAATAAACGGTATCCCGGCAAAGAAAATCATTCCTATCGCCAGAATCGTAATGTAAAGCAACGGGCTGCCGACAGGGATCTGGGCAGGAGGAATAAAACTTACGAGGAAGGCAGCCAGACTACCCAGCAAGCCGATCCCTCCGACAATCCACATTCCGAGGTACTTGCCGCCAGGTACGCGGAACGTACGCGGAACATCCGGTTCCGAATGGCGCAGATAGATACCGGAGGCAAACATCAGCATGTACATGATCAGATACAGGATAATCGTCAATTGGGAAATAATTTGATAAGCAGTTTGAACGGAAGGCATAACAACAAACAGAATTGACAATACCGTAACCACCCCTCCCTGAATGAACAGAATACCTGTCTGGACGTTATTGGTGTTCACCTTCTGCATGGCAGGAGGCAAGTAACCGGCCATCCCGACTTGCAGCAAGCCCTTGGATGGACCCATGACCCACGCTGTCACCTGAGCGAGTACGCCCACGGCAAGACACAGAGCCATAATCCCGCCGAACCATGACAGTCCGAACATTTTAAAGTACTCATCGTAAGTAATCAACAAACTCTGAACAAGATTGATCTTGGCTTCAGGAATAATGAAACCAATAGCCAATGTGCCGAACACAAAGATACTGACCGTAATAATCGCGGAGATCAAAATAGACAACGGATAATTCCGCCCGGGATTGCGGACTTCCTTAACGTGCACGGCAGACATTTCCATCCCTGCGTAAAACAGGAAAATACTGGCTGCCAATACAATATTGTCGAACTTCGTCAGGTCGGGGATCAACTTGTCTGCACTCATATCAATCAGCACCGGGTGGCCGGAAAGCCAGTAATAGGCACCGAAAAGGATCAATACGGCTGCAGGAATAACCGTACCGATCATCGTCCCCCATTTCGTAATCATCCCGGACATTTTCATCCCTCGGAAGTTCAGAAATGTTGCCGACCAGTAAACGGCAAGAACAATGATCAATGCATACCATTTATTGGCTGCCAAGGCTTCGTCCCACCTCTGGTCGGGACCGATGAACGCCAGAGAAACAGCGGCAAACGTCAAAACGGTCGGGAACCAAATCGTACTCTCAATCCATTGAAGCCAAATGGCTAAAAACCCCCACTTGGGACCAAATGCCTCACCGACCCATCGAAATACTCCACCTTTTTGCGGCCAGCCTGTCGTCAACTCGGCCGCTACCAGGGAAACCGGGATGAGGAAGAATGCTGCTGCAAAAATGTAATAGAAGACGGAACTGAGTCCGTACGTACTTTCCGCAGGCATGCCGCGAAGGCTGACGATGGCGGAAATGTTAATCATCGCCAAGGTGAAAACCCCCATCCCGACAAGAGATTTGGTAGGGGATCCACCAACCTTCACGGGTGAAGACCCGGAATGATTTTGTGTGGTTGTGTTCATGGAACCATATTGTTTCTAGTTCGATGCCAGGGCCTCTCTCGAAGAAAAACACCGGCTCTTGTACGACTGTCTTGAAACCATCGGCAACTTCTGCCTCCCGCCCGGGAAATCGTCCTGTGAAAAATCTACCCGGGAAGCCACTTTTCGGTATCCGGGGATATTTCCACAAGCCAGCTGCATGATCGTTTCCAGCCGCAATATATGTCTATGAAGACTCCCTTTCTCCGGCACCTGTTGAAAAAAAAATTATAAATCTATAGAGACTCGTAAAAATGACATTCCGATATAATTCTTCTGAACGAATTTTCATCGGGAGCTTTCTATTCCTACATGACAGCGCATTTCGGCCGAGTGTCTGTCTAAAAATTCACTTAAAGGAAATTAATTATGTCAACATGCGATTGCAATAAAAATAGGAATGCGGAGCCGGCACCGGCTAGCGCATCCATCTTTGGATCACCGGAAGCCGGCCGGGTTCTGCCCAAAACAAAAATTCCTTCATCCGCAATGCGCGCTGAAGATGCCTACCAGCTCGTCCACGACGAACTTCTCCTCGATGGCAACGCCCGACAAAATCTGGCCACGTTCTGCCAGACCTGGGACGAAGCCGAAGTCAGGAAACTGATGGATTTGAGTATCAATAAAAACATGATCGACAAGGATGAATATCCGCAGACCGCCGTCCTTGAAATGCGGTGCGTCGCCATGCTTGCCGATCTATGGAATGCCTCACCGGATGAAAAGCCCATCGGCTGTTCCTCCATCGGCTCCAGTGAAGCCTGCATGCTCGGCGGTATGGCCGCCCTCTGGCGCTGGAGAGCAAAACGGAAAGCTGCCGGCAAACCGATCGACAAGCCCAACCTTGTTTGCGGTCCCGTCCAGATCTGCTGGCACAAATTTTGTCGTTACTGGGACATTGAAATGCGTGAAATCCCCATGGAAAAGGGTAAGTTTGCCATGGATGTAGACCGCATGCTCGAGCAAATTGACGAAAATACTATTTGCGTCGTCCCGACCTTTGGAGTCACCTACACGGGGGCCTTCGAATATCCCGACAAGATTGCAGCCGCTCTTGACGACTTGCAAAAACGTACCGGTCTGGATATTGATATCCATGTCGATGGTGCCAGCGGCGGCTTCCTGGCTCCGTTCTGCGCTCCCGATATCCTGTTCGACTTCCGTATCCCGCGAGTCAAATCTATCAGTACATCCGGCCACAAGTATGGTCTTGCACCACTCGGTGTGGGCTGGGTCATCTGGAGAGACGTAAAGGAACTCCCGCAAGACTTGATTTTCAACGTCAATTACCTCGGCGGCGAAATTCCGACTTTCGCTATCAACTTCTCGCGCCCCGCCGGACAAATCATCGCCCAGTACTACGATTTTATCCGTCTTGGTTACGAAGGATACAAGAACATCCATACCGCCGCATACGACGTATCCACCTATCTCGCACAGGAAATTGCCAAATTGGGAGACTTTGTCTTCATCGCCAGCGGCGACCCCAAGACGAGTATCCCGGCCGTATGCTTTTACATGAAAGATGGTTACGATCCCGGTTACAACCTGTTCGAACTCTCGGACAAGCTGCGTACCCGCGGTTGGCAGGTACCGGCCTTCACCCTGCCTCCGGACTGCGAAGAAATCACAGTTATGCGAGTCATGGTACGCCAGGGATTCACCATGGACATGGCGGATCTGTTCCTGACGGATATGAAGAGGTTCATGGACTTCCTCGGCAAACATCCGCAAGCCGTTCATACCACGCCGGCAGAAGGAACCTCCTTCAACCACGCCAAATAAACAGACATCTCCGTCGCACACCGGTTCCGTACCGGAAACGGCAGAACTCGTCACAAAACAAGGGGCTGTCTCACGAAGGATTGAAAAATCCGACTGAGACAGCCCATTACTGTATTACCGCAACGCCACAACTGTCAGGTCAATTTTCAACAATCGCCCAGGTTCTGGGTTTACCGGGATCCAGTCTCTCACGGATAAAGAGATTCATCTCATCCACCGTCATAGCGGAAATGCGTTCTTCCTGTTCTTCAAAATGATTGGGAGACAAGCCGAACAAGGCATCCAGAGCCAGCATTTGGCACAGGGCACTGTTGGATTGACGGGCCAGCAACCGAGCGGATAAGGCCGTTGCCCGGGTACGCTCCAACTCTTCGACACTCATTCCGCGGTTGTAGATTTCCTGCAAAGTCACCTCAAGTAAACGCCGGGTCTCTTGCAATTTTTCCTTCGACGTCCCGGCATAGAACAGGATATTACCGGTATCCAAACCGATGAACAGAGACGAACTGGCATAATAAGCCAGCCCCGATTCTTCCCGGATGCGCATGAAAATCGGTCCTGCCATGTCAGAACACCATGATTGGAAAAGGATGGCCTGAGGACTCTCTGCCGACATGACATCTACCCCGGTCACAGCCAGGACGACAACGGATTGTTCCTTGTCCATGCTAACGACAACCTCTCCTGTCTTCTGGGGAGGAGTACTCACCATGCAGGCGGATGAGCCACCCGGAGGCAAGTCGGCAAAATAACGTTCCACCAAGGCGAATGCAATTTCCGGGTCAAGATCCCCCGACAGACAGAGGGCGGCATTGCCTGCCGTGAACAATTTCCGGTGATGCTCTCGTATGTCCTCGATTTTCAAGGATTCCAAGCTTTCCGGCGTCCCGGAAGGGGAGTTGCCATAACCGATATCCCCGTAAGCTTCCGACCTCAATCGGCGGAAGGCGACAGAAAGGGGATCCTCCATCTCTTCCTCCACTTCTGCAATCATCGTTTCACGTTCCTTTTCAAGCGCATCCTGAGGAAAAACGGGGTGAATGGCAACGTCGGACAGCAGATCCAGGACGGTTTCCAAATCCTCCGACATGGCGCTGGCTCCAATTGTAATGGAGTTATTGCCGGAGGCCGCATGGATACAGCCGCCGAGATTTTCCAGATCGTGGGCAATCTGCGAGGCATCACGGGATGTCGTCCCCTTCAACAGACATTCCGCCATCAATGAACAGATACCGGCCGTTTCCGCCGTTTCTGTCGGACTTCCGGCCTTGACGACGAAGCAGGCATTCACCAGCGGTAGCCTTCTATCCGGCTTGACGATTACTTTCAAGCCTCCCGGCAATACGCGAGAAACAATTTCTTCACTACAGTCCCGTTCGGCGTCGGACTCCTGGGAAGCATTACTGCCGATGGGATCAAGACTCACCTCCGTCAGACACTCCGGTCGGAACCACTCCGATGCAGCCCTGCGGATATCCTGCGTCGACACGCGTTCCAAAGCCTGAAGCCATTCGGCCGTGTAATTGAGGTTGCGCGTTCCAAACCACTGGGTAGCCACACCCTCAGCAAGTCCGGAAGCGGAAGCCAAACCACGCAGAAGATTCGCTTTCGTTTGCTTCAAAATACGGACGATGTCACGATCAAAGTCAGCCGAGGTCAGAGCAATTACTTCCTCCCGGATCATTCGCACAACCTCATCCCGGTGTTCCCGGTCGGTATCTGCAGAAATAACGAAAATTCCTTCATCCTGCTCCGACTGATTAATATGCGCCGTGATATCGTACACTAGGCCAAGCTTGTCGTGGAATTTTTCATATAGCCATGCCGACCTCCCTCCTCCCAGAATGCGGGCAAGAATGGCCAAAGCCGGACTATCGGGATGAGACCGCACGGGCATTCTCCAGGCAAGGCCCAGTTTGGAATAAGGAATGGCAAACTCGCGGCGCGCCGTCCGGCTTCCCCACTGGTGGCTTTCACGCGGTACAGGAACGGATGCCAAAGCTCCCGGAATGATTGATTGAGTCAATTCCTCTACCAACGCAATAACCTCCCGGGCATCCACATTACCGGCAACAGACAAGAACACATTATTGGAGCAATATCTATCCGCATGGTACTGAACAATGTCGTCGCGAGTCAGTCTATCGAACCTTTCCGGCACACCTAGAACCGGCCAGCGCAAGGGGTGTTTGCAATAGAGCGTCGAAACGAGCTGGTTGTAGGCCACGGAATCGGGATCATCATCATACATCGCCATTTCCCGCCGGACGACTTCCTTCTCTTTCTCCAGTTCCTTTTCCGGAAAAACCGGGAAAAACACAAGTTCCGTCAAGTATTTCAAAAACTCTTGCCATGAAGCGGACGGGCCATCGATGTAGTACACCGTTTTGGTCGTACTCGTATACGCATTCCACAGTCCTCCCATTTCCTGCACCTTGCAAGCCAGTTCCTGGCCGGAGTAGGACTTCGTCCCCTTGAAAACCATATGCTCAATTAAATGCGAAAGGCCGGAACCAAGCCATTTCCCTTCGCTGGTGGAACCCGTTCCAACCCAATATTGGAACGATGCGACCGGATGGGACTTCTCTTCCGTTACAAGAAGAGTCAGGCCGTTGCCTAGCTGGTGGACAACAGTGGAAGGAGAGGCGAACATGGTTTAACCATCCCACGGATGTCCCTGGCAATCAAGAATACGCTCGGGCATGGAGGACAGATTCCACCAACCACATGTGTCATGCAAAACGAACCTCACTGCATTTTCTGACAATCGACTCCAGCAGGAATTAGAATTTTGTTTGACTAGAAGCTGTCAATCATGTTTATTTCTGAAAGACCGATTTCATCCCCTTTGATCATCTAACACCAATACTACAATGAAGAACATTGCTCTCATCGCTCTGTCCGCTTTTGCCGCCGGTATCCTCGCTTCCTGCTGCTGCCAGGATCCTGGTGCTCCCAAGCTGGCCAAAATGCCCAAGTTCAACGATCTGGATCAACCCACCGATGTGGCTCCGATCGTGATGAAGTCCAAGAAGTAATTGCTTGCCGCCCATCATCCTCGACCGGCAAGATCGGAACAGGATTGAGCATTTAAAAATTTTCAAGCCGCGTTTGGCACTGTCCGAACGCGGTTTTTTTGTCTACACTTCCCTCCGTTCGCAGATTTATGAAGACCCAGCCGATTCCGCCATCCTTCCTGAAACAATTCCGGAACCTGATCCACAACGGGAAGAATTTTGCCGTCATCGCCCACTTCCGCCCGGATGGAGATGCCCTCGGTGCCACTATTGCCATGGGAGGAGCCCTGCATTTTCTCGGCAAACAGGTAACCATGCTTAACGAAGATGCCGTTCCCTCCAACCTCAAATTCATGGAGGGATCTGAAAGTATCATCCGCACGATCGACTACGCGGATCGGCCCGATGCCATTATCGTCCTCGATAATGGTGACATCAAACGCATCGGCATCCCAGGCATGGCTCTCATCCGGGACAATGTTCCCGCCCCTGTTTCGGTCAATATCGATCACCACGAAACCAACAACCGATACGCCGATCTCAACTGCATCCTCCCGGAGGAATGTTCGACGTGCGCTATCCTCTACCATTTATTTCTGGCACTGGAAATTCCGTTGTCTCCCGCCATGCGCGATGCCCTCTATATCGGCATCTCGACCGATACGGGATCCTTCCAGTATGAACGCACGACACCCGAGGTGATGGAAATCGCGGCAGACTTGCTCCGTCAAGGCGTCAATGTTCACGACATCAATCGGAAGCTCTACCAGGAAATTCCCTGGAAAAAGCTCATGCTCAACCGTGAAGTCCTCAACGGCATTCACTTGGACGCTGCAGGACGCGTTGCCAGCTTCAGCCTGACTCGTGACTGTAAAAACCGTCTTGGCGTCACGGAAGACGATACCGACGGACTGATCGACATCCTGCGTTCCATCGAAGGAGTTCTCCTTGCTATCTTCCTGGAAGAAATGGACAATGGTAAAATCCGGCTCTCTCTGCGTTCCAAAACTCCCGCCGTCTCAGTCAGTGAAATCGCTTCCCGCTTCGGCGGAGGCGGCCACGCCATGGCCGCCGGCATCCGCATGAGTTGTCCGATCGAAGAAGCCCGTGCCAAAGTATTGCCCGTGCTGGAAGAAGCCGTCTCCCTCATTTCCTGACCACCCTTATTGTTCCACAGAACCCGTCCCTACCCCATGGATCAAGCAACAGCCCCCAGCGGAGTCCTCCTCATCGACAAAGCACCCGACATGACGTCCCATGACGTCGTCGCCATCGCCAGGCGTTCCCTAGGCATCAAGAAAATCGGTCATTGCGGAACGCTGGATCCCATGGCCACGGGACTCCTCATCCTGGTCATCAACAAAGCAACTAAACTCCAGGATCTCCTCATGGGAGAACACAAGGAATACGAAGGCACTATCGTTCTCGGCGTAGAAACATCATCTTACGACGCCCAAGGAGAAATCATCTCATCCAAACCCACCGACGGCATCACGGAAACCGATATCCTCGCTGCTTTCCTGCGCTTCCAGGGTAACTTCGATCAGATTCCCCCCATGGTCTCCGCCATCAAAAAAGACGGTGTCCCCCTCTACAAACTGGCCCGTAAAGGACAGGAAATCGCCCGGGAACCGCGTGCCGTCACAGTGCAAGGCTATCAGATAGGCCGTTTGGAAATTCCGGAAATCGACTTCACCGTGCAGTGTTCCAAAGGGTTCTATGTCCGTTCGCTCGCCCATGATATCGGAGAGGTTCTCGGATGCGGTGCTCACCTAAGTGCCCTGAGACGTACGAAATCCGGAAAGTTTTCCGTTGAGGGAGCCGTCACTATCTCCGAACTGAAAACGGCTCCTAGAGAGGAACTCTACAATCGTCTGATCTCAATCCAGGAAATTGCCGCAATGCGGGGTATCGACGCCTGACCATGAAAATCTTGCGTTCCATCAACGAACTGACCGGAATCAATCGCCCCATTCACTGGGCCATGGGAGTCTTCGACGGATTGCACACCGGCCACCATGCCGTCATCGGTTCCGCCGTCAACGAAGCCCGGAAATGCGGCGACCTTGCCGGAGTCCTTACCTTTGACACTCATCCCCTGACTACTATCCGGCCAGAAGCGGCGCCCAGGCGCATTTTCTCCGGAGAGAGGGAAAAAATGGCATTTCTGGAACAACTGGGCATCGACATCGTTCTTTCTCTTCCCTTCAACGCAGCCCTGGCCTCCATGAGTGCCCGGGAATTCCTTGACTCCCTGCAATCGGCCGGCAACCTCGCGGGAATCTCCGTCGGCTGTGACTGGAAGTTCGGACATGACCGTTCCGGAGACGTAGATTTCCTGCGCGTTCGCGCCGAGCAAGACGGTTTCTCCATCTGCCCCATCCCTCCGGTTGAACGAGACGGCTGCCGTGTCAGCAGTACGGAAATCCGCCATAAAATCACCTCTGGAGATCTTAATGCCGCCTCCCGCCTTCTCGGAAGGCCCTATACTCTATCCGGTCCCGTCATTCATGGCCGAGAACTAGCTCGTACTCTAGGCGTCCCGACTGCCAATATCCGCCCCGGCAATGAAGTACTCCCACCATTCGGAGTTTACGCCGTGCGCACCATTCTGCCGGACAAGCAAAATCCCGTCCCCAGCATCGCCAACTTGGGGCAAAGACCCACGGTAGAACAACCCGGAACAGGAGAAATCCTTCTGGAAGTCCATCTCTTTGACTGGCAGGGCGATTTGTATGGGCAAGAACTTACCGTAGAATGCATTGCCTTCCTCCGTCCGGAAAAGCGTTTTCCTTCAGTGAACGCCCTCAGGGCTCAAATCGGAGCCGATTGCCAAAAAGCGCGGAAAATCCTGGCAGAAAACGATTAAGACACAGAAAAACAAGATCTCGACTTGACCTTATCGTCAATGAAGAGTTCCTTTTCCCGACCACCATGTTTGTGCAACAGCTCAAATCGAAAATTCACCGCGCCATGATCACCCGCGGCGACGTTGAATACGAAGGCAGCATCGAAATCCCATCGGATTTGATGGCCGCTGCAGGATTGTGGCCGGGGGAAAAAGTCCTCGTCGCATCCGTCACATCCGGCAACAGGCTGGAAACCTACGCTCTCGAAGGGCCTCCGGGAACCGGCAATATCATCATGAACGGCGGAGCCGCCCATCTTATCAAGACGGGGGAACGAGTCGTCATTATGTCCTTTGCCATGTCCGAAGAGCGCATTACTCCGACAAAAATTGTCTGCAACGAACATAACGAAATTATTTCCTAGCCTTTACAAAACGGTTTCACTTTTCCATACTCTTCCACTCATGATTCTCGCCTCCTTCCTCGACATTGGTATCAACCTGATTTTCGTCGCCCAGTTGATCGTTACCATCCTCCTGCTGATCGTCGTTCTCATGCAGCGGCCCAAGCAGGAAGGACTCGGCGCCGCTTTCGGCGCAGCCTTGACCGACCAGGCTTTCGGTGCCCGTACCACGGACGTACTGAAAAAAGCTACAATCTACCTGGGAACTTTGTTCATGCTGATCGCATTCGTCCTTTGCATTCTCCTTAACAGAAAATACAAGGAAAACCAACCGACCCTGTCCCAAGTGGAAAACGCACCGTCCCAAGTCGAAAAGACCGATGCGCCCAAGGATGAGAAGAAAAAGTCCGTTATGGAACTCCTTCAGGAGCAACAGCAAAAGCAAGACAAAACTCCCGCACCTACGCCAGCCGAACCCGCAACACCGGCACCAGCAGAGCCCGCCTCCGCCCCTGCCAAGGAACCTGGCAAATAAGAGTTATCTCTTCCCCGGACATATTACCTTTCAAGGCCGTTTTGTATCTCCTGCAAAACGGCCTTCTTCTTTCCCGCCAAAGATTACCGATTTCACTTCAGGTTTCCCTCAGACTTCCGTAACGGAAAAGAAGAGGGCCATTCCGGAAACATTCGGAACAGCCCCCCTCTTGGAGAAAACCTTGCCGTACAACGCAGGCTACTTCTTGGATGTCTTCCGCTTGGTTAAAGGCGTAGTCTTGGCCGACTGGGCAACCTTCGCCGGTTTTTCAGCGGCAGGAGCCTTGTCTTCGGGAGAGTCAGCCTTGGCCGTTGTCTTACGCCCAGCCTTGGCGGGGCGTTCCGTCTTGTCGAACTCGAACCCTACTTTGCCCGTTTTCGCATTGAGGACAAGGTAGGCGTCGAAGGGACGCTTCGTACGCTGGGAAATGAAGCCCTTGAGGAGAGCCGTCTTTCCTGCGGAAATAATAGCCTTAATCTCGTCGAGAGTAATCGTTCTTCCGAGAATCGTACGGGAAACGCTGACCCCCTTCGTCTTGCCGAATTCCATATCCGGAAGTTTCCAGGTCTTGGAGGTTTGCTGGATATCGTATTCCTTGCCGTTTTGGGCAACGACACGATCCACGACAACCGGTTCCTCCCTGTCGCCGGACTCGGCATCTTCGGGACGTTGCGGAAAGTAGAATTTGGCCTTGCCCTTTTCATCAAGTTCCAAGCCGGCATCGAACGGTTTGCCGAAACGCGACGTAAAGCCGGAAAGAATATCCGTCTTGCGGTTGGCGACGAGACCGGCAAGTTCATCTTCGGTCATATCCCGCCCGGAAATAGTTTTGCGAACGGAGAACTTGCAGGAGCGGCAGGAAACGGCATCCATCGTGTTCTTCAACCCTTCGGCGCCACACACGGGACACGTCCACGGCAATTCCGGCAATTCGACCTGCTGCATATCCGTCTTGAATTGCTTGACGCGTTCGACAATGTCGCCTGTCAGTTCCTTGATTCCCTTCATGAAGGATTCGCGGTCAAGAGCGGCATGCTCCATGCGTTTGAGCTGGTATTCCCATTCGCCCGTCATGCTGGGCGACGTAAGGGTTTCCAAGCCGACACGCTTTAGAAGTTCGATCAATTCGATACCGCGGCGCGTCGCCAATAGATCCCTGCCTTCCCGGGCGATGTATTCCTGGGAAATCAAGCCTTCGATAATCGACGCACGCGTCGCCGGGGTTCCCAGTCCGCGTTCGCTCATGGCTTCCCGCAGTTCGTCGTCGTTCACCAGCTTGCCAGCCCCTTCCATAGCTGCCAGAAGAGTAGCTTCCGTGTATCGGGCAGGAGGCTTGGTCATGGAGTTTTTGACATCAATGCGATCCACCAGCGCCTGCTCGTTAGGCTGGACGGGAACCAGGTCTTCCTTGCCTGTACTACCGGGTTTACGACCATAGACAGCCTGCCAGCCCGGTTCCACAAGTACGCGCCCCGTCGTATTGAATGCGTCCACAATACCTCCGGGATGAGTGATGCGCGTCGTGCGCTTCGTGTCCTCGAAAATGGCAGGGGGAAAGAAAACGGCCAGGAAGCGTGCCATTACCATGTCGAACAACTTCTGGGCATCGGCTGAAAGCTTGTCTAATTTGCCCGTCGGAATGATGGCAAAGTGATCGCTGACTTTGGAACTGTCAAACACACGCTTGTTGGGCTTCACGCGCTTATTGTCCAGAATGTCGCGGGCAAACGGAGAAAAATCGTTGTCGTCTCCGGCAACGGATCCTACAATGCCGTATACCTTGCCGACATAATCTTCCGGCAGATAGCGGGAGTCGGTACGGGGATAGGTCAGCACCTTGTACTTTTCGTAACACTCCTGGGCAAGCTGCAATGTCCTCCGCGCGGAAAACCCATAACGGTTAGCGGCATCGCGCTGGAGGGAGGTCAGATCGTACAACAGGGGAGCAATGGTGGAAACAGGTTTCTTTTCCTCCGTCACAATACCAGTCTTGCCGTCACAACGGCTACGGATTTCCTCTGCAGTCTGTTCATTCCAAATTCGTTCCGGACGAGACTGAGGCTTATTCTCGCTCTTTTTCCACGAGAGATCCACCCACTTGCCTTCATAATGTCCGGCTGCCACCTTGAAGGAGGCAATAACTTCGGAATAAGGCTCCGGGATAAAGGCCTGAATCTCCTGTTCCCGCTGGGCCAGGATGGCAAGCGTCGGCGTCTGGACGCGACCGGCAGGCGTGATGTTGAAGCCGCCTCGCGATTGCAGAATGGTCAGGGCACGCGTACTGTTGAGACCAATGAGCCAGTCGGATTCCGAACGACAAATAGCGGCGTCCGTAAGCGGAGCCATGTCTTCCTCACTGCGCATGTTGTGCCAGGCGGTAAGAATAGCCTCGTCCGTCATGGACTGCATCCAGAGGCGGCGCATCTTCTTGCTCCACTTGCCGAAGCGAACCATATTGTTAAAGATCAACTCCCCTTCCCGGCCGGCATCGCATGCGTTGACGATTTCGGTAACGTCCTTGCGACGGGCAAGCTGAAGCACTTTCTTCAAACGGTCTTCCGATTGCTTGATCGGTTCGAGTTCAAATTTATTCGGAATCACGGGCAGATAGTCGAACTTCCAGGGAAGCGACTTGCCCTCGGCCGTCGTCGGTTTTTTCTGTTCCAGAAGATGCCCGACAGCGGAAGTAATGACGGCTTGGTCATTTTCAAAAAAAGCGCCGCTCTTGTCCCGGGTAAACTTACCCAGTTCTTTGCCCAATACTCGGGCGAGGTCGGTTGCGACGCTGGGCTTTTCTGCGATGATGAGAATCTTGGACATGGGCAACGGGAAGGGGAAGGGAAATCGTATTTGGCTTCTCGAACAAAAGACATTTTTGCGCGACAGGCGTTTTGGTTGCAAATTCCTAAGCGCTCAGACGGGACATTTGTCAATTCAAGAATGCGTATTCGATGCAATATAGGACGTTTTATCGCCCGATTTGCTCCGTTACCTCAATGTTACCCTAAAATTCTTGCTGAACAGTATGCGTTCCGCTAAAGAAGGTGTAATGGGTTTCTTTTTTTGAATTCCACCTTTCCACAGCCATGAAACAAGTACCCTCCACGGTTGCAATCCTCCTTCTGGGGACCATAATTCCCTGCCTTTACGGACAGGCCTCCGCATCCGGTTCCGGCCGGGTCATTCCCGATCGGGAGGCTCTTATACCGCGCTTGGTCGTCTCCAAACCGGGAAAGGAACAACCCGTCTCTATTTCCCGGGCGGAAGTCTCGGCTCGCCTCAACGGAATTCTGGCTGAAACGACCGTGACTCTTACATTCAAGAATCCGAACGACAGAGTCCTGGAAGGAGAATTGTACTATCCTCTGCCGGACGAAGCGGCTCTGCAAGGTTATGCCCTTGACATCAACGGGCACCTCGTAGACGGCGTTCCGGTGACAAAGGAAAAAGCCCGCGTTGTCTTTGAAGAGGAACAACGGAAGAATATCGACCCCGGTCTTGTGGAATGGTCCGGAGGCAACAGTTTCAAAACTCGCATCTATCCCATCCCTTCCCAGGGAACGCGCACGGTACGTCTGCGATACACGTCCATTCTCCCCATCGGAGACAATGGCGCGCCGGTGTACCGTCTGCCTTTGAATTTCCCGCGAAAGCTCGATGCCTTCAAGTTGCGCATCGAGTCGCAAGATAACCGGAAACCAACGCTTTCGTCCCCCACACTGTCCAACTTCAACTTTCAGGACTGGCAGGGAGTCTTCGTCGCCGAATCGGAATGGAATAACCTTTCGATGACCGAAGACCTGGTCGTATCTCTACCCTCCGAACAGATCCAAGGATTGGAAAACGGCCAGCTGAAAAGCGGTCTGGAAACCTACGACGGCGAAACTTTTGCCGCCGTCTCCCTAATCATCCCACCGATAGCCGGCACCTCCCCGTCCCTGCCCTCGCCCGACACTATCGACATCGCCTGGGATGCCTCCGGTTCCATGGTCAAAGCCGATCTCGACAAAACCCTGGATCTGCTGAAAAAATATTTTGAGCAGACGGCAGACCAGGACAAAACGGTACGAGTCTTCCTTCTCCGCAACAAATTGGCCGATCCCGTCCCCTTCACTGTCTCCGGTAGCAATGCGGAAACACTGCTGAAATTCCTCCGTAGTATCCGCTACGACGGAGGTACGGGTAATTTTGACTCCTTCCTGAAAGCCGACACCCGGGCCGGAATACGTTTCGTCGTTACTGACGGCATCGTTAACCTCGGGGCCATGCAGAACGCTTCCAGCACTCCGACGGTTTCCGTACCAACATATGCTCTCATCGCCAAATCCGGAGCGGATATCAATGCCCTCCGACGCCAGAACATGAACATCCTCAACCTGACGGAGGCAACAACCGACCAGGCGTTGGAATCCATGAAGTATGCCCCCCTTACCGCCAGCGCCGTCGTAGACGGTCAACCTTGGAAGAAGGCAGCCTTCAACAAACAGGAATTCCATTACGGCGACAGCCTCGTCTGGACAGCCGTTCTCCCGGATGGAGTTCACAACGTTAAACTTGAAGTCCAAACGCCCGACGGTAAAATCGTCGCCTCCGGTACGGTGAACTTCGATACGGCCTCGGCCAGGCCGGGAACAATGCTCCGCTCATTCTACGGCCAGAATATGCTGGTCAAACTCATGCTGGAACCGTCAAGTCCGGCCACAAAGGAAGCTTTGTCCCAACTCGGGCAGGACTACGGTATCGTCACTCCCGGTACTTCGCTGCTCGTCCTGGAATCCCTCGACCAATACCTCCGTTACAAGGTTCGCCCACCTGCCTCCGCACCAAAGGAACGCCAGCTCTATGACGAAGCCATGATCAAGGTACATACTCGAAAAGAACTGGAAGCCGATCAAATCCGCCTCGATAACCTGAAAGCCGCCCTAAACGGCTGGAAAGACCTCACCACGTGGTATGCGAAGGACTTCCCGGTTGTCTCCTCCTCAAAAAGGGGGAAATCTGAAGAAGGAGATGTTTCCTATGGAAGCCCGGCGGCAGGAATGTCTGTAGAACGGGCCAGGCAATTGAACGAAGTCGATTCCGCTTGGGAAACGCCTGCTCCCGCGGCAGTCCCCGTTCTTGGACAAGAAGAAGCCGGAGATTCTTTCGCTGAAGCACCAGATTCTCTACGCCAAGGCCATGCGGCATTTAACGGACTCCTGACTGGCAACGGAGATCTCGGACGTACGGCCAGCTCTGAACGTACGACCAGCTCCAAACAGAAAGCTCCGAAAGAAGGGCCCTCCATCAGTGTCAAAGCCTGGAATCCGGATTCACCCTACCTTGCTGCTCTGGACTCTTCGAACACTCCGTTCGACACCTATCTCAAACTCAAGGAAAAACAAGGAGATTCCCCCGGTTTCTACCTCGACTGTTCCGAATGGTTCGCTAAAAAGGGAGATCGTGAAACCGCTATCCAAATCCTTACCAACCTGGCGGAAATGGAACTCGAAAACCGTTCTTTAATGCGAGTCTTGGCTTACAAATTGCGTTACCTCGGAGACCTTGCCGCCGCAAAGAACATGTTTGACAAAGTCCGTGACATGTTCCCGGAAGAACCTCAATCCTACCGCGACCTCGCCCTTGTCCTCGATGAAATGGGAGACCGTCAGGGTGCGTTCAATACTCTGAAACTTGTTCTGGAAAAACCGATGCATCCCCGTTTCCGGGGGATTGAACAAATCGTTCTCGTCGAGATGAATCGTATCATCGCCCGGGCAAAAGCAGAGGGCAGGCCGGTGGATACCCAAGGGCTGGATCCAGCCTTCATCACTCCGATCGCGACAGATATCCGCGTCGTCATCAACTGGGACACGGACAATTCGGACATGGATCTGTGGGCTACGGACCGCTTTGGCGAAAAATGCATCTACAGCCACAACCGGACGTCAACGGGGGGACATCTCTCACGCGACGTAACCGACGGTTACGGGCCGGAGGAATTCATGATTCGCAAAGCCGTTCCGGGGAATTATAAGATCGAAGCCAATTACTACGGTTCGCGTTCCCAGAAAATGCTGGCACCCGTAACCCTGTATGCAGAAGTCTACACCGACTACGCCCGCCCTGAAGAAAAGCGCCAGACTCTCGTCTTCCGGCTCAAGGACAAGAATGACGTCGTCCACATCGGCGACGTGGCTTACTCTCACGAAGAAGGAGGTTCCATAGCTGTTACCCGCGATTACCAGATCAAAAAAGGAGACACGTTGAAATCCATCGCCGAACGTGAACTGGGAGATAAGACCAGAGCCACAGAAATCGTTACACTCAACGGATGGAACCCGCCAACCCTGCCCGTGACCGGAACCATCATCAAACTGCCGGCCCGGTAATCTCCCTGACGTTTCCTACTCGGAAAGAGCTTCCCAGGCCTGCTCCAGCTTCTTGACGGAAACCCGCCCCTTGACAGCCAGTTGGGGAGCAAAGACCATGAGCCTGTATTCCTCCAGAAGGTATCCGTAATCTTCCCAGTCAACAGCATCCGCATGGGAGGCTTGCACGGCCTGCCAGCGGGCAGCTATGCCGTGGAACTGCTCGATGCGTTCCAACTCGCGAACAAGTGGTTGCCGGTCCATGCGGCGCAAACGCTCCGCAATGCCGCGGGCATAACGGACCATATCCGGCAGACGCTGCCACCCGGCCTTGAGAACAAAGTGTTCGCGTTCCAGCCAGTCCATCTGTTCCCGAAGATCCGCCACAATGCGGTCATAATAACGTTCCCTGCCCCGCGTTGCGGCCAAGTCGCGGACGGCATGGTCGGCAGCACTCCATTGTTCCCAGAACTCGCCCACTTTGCGTGCCGCATCAAAGAGGTTCTGCCGGGCACGCATAAGGGCGGCGGCAAAGTCCTCCCCGCTTCTCGGCATAGGAGATCCCATCCCGCCTTCCACCGCTACCAGGAGCATATCCTCGATGTTGCTCACGGGGGCTGCACCAATAATACCCAGAGATAATTTGCCTTCCAATCCCAGCGGAAATTTTTTCTTCAGGTGGTTGACCTGGTCCCGAATGGCCAGGAAAGCCAGGCGCATACAACCCAGGCGGTGGGAAGCTTCCGCTTCGCGCTCTGTCGGGAACACGCGGATGCCTGCGCTGTCTCCTTCATCGGTTAAAGCAACAAATCCGGGACGGCCTCCCACATCTTCACGGAGGGGAAGAGTGCCGCAATCCCAGGTTTTCATTCCCGAACGAGACCACAATTTGGCCGCCGACTTGGAGAAGCGCTTCTCGACTTGTACCTTCAGACGGCGGCGCAATTCGTCTACATCCGTTCCGATGGCAAGTTCACGCCCGGCATCATCGCAAACCCAGATTTTGGTCATCAACTCAGCCGGAATCACTTCCATGTTGATGTCCCTGGCGCCGCAATGCCGCCCGGTTTCCATTTCGACGAATTCGGCAAGACGCGATGCCAGCGGACCATCCGGCACTAATCCCTTGCGCAGGGAAACAAAAGCAGCGGCTCTCTGGCCGATCGGCTGGAGCTGAACGCGCAAATCCTTGGACAATGTCCGCAGAAGCATTTCGGCACGCACCGCCAGATTGCCCGGAACTCCCCACTCGGGAAGCCAGTCCGGAAAAGACTCTAGCTGGTCGATATGAACGCCCAAAGTCACACCGTCATCCTCCGCGCCGGGATCATGCTGGTAATACACGGGGTACTCCTGGCCGTCGCAGGAAATCTCATCCGGATAACCGTCGAGCTCATCCTCCGACCACAAAGCATACATGGCATCCTGAGGACGGATATTGAGAACCGACTCCCCTTTACCGAGAGAACGCCGCCATTTGTGGAAAGCCTTTTCCGTGCAGATATCCTGCGGGATCACTTTGTCGTAAAACTCGAAAACACCGTCTTCACACCAAACCTGGTCGGGACGGCGCAGTTTGATTTCCATGGACTTCACCTCGTCTCGGACGCGTTCAAGCTCCTTGAGAAAAGGGGGCTTTTCCCGGAAGCCATCAGCAAGCAATCCCTCCCGGATCATAATGGCACGGGCTTTTTCCGGGTAGATGCGCCCGTAATGAACGCGTCTATTGTCCAGAATAGCCAACCCTCCGCACACAACGCGTTCCGTGGCATAAACAGCCCCTTGCGCCTTATCCCACCGGGCATTGGCATAATGATATTCGCAGAGTTGCGGAGCTACCTGTTCCACCCAGACAGGATCCAGCTTGGCACAGCGACGCATCCACAGGCGGGAGGTCTCCACCAATTCGACACCCATAACCCACTCCAGGCGTTTCTTACGTTTGAAAAGCCCCGACCCCGGAAAAATGCCGAATGATCGGCCGCCGGCCCCCTTATACTCGCGCATTTCCGGGTTCCAAAATCCGAATTGACGGGGTACGCCAGCCAGAATGCTACGATGAATCATGGCAAAGCTGGCCATCCGCTCATCATCGGTTTCCAATTCGGGAATCCTGCATCTCAGCGTTTCCCGGACAAGCCGGGAAAGATCCTCGTGAAGATTGCTCCACTCGATCAGGCGCATCATGTTCAGGAAACGGGGGGCGCACCATTTGCGGAGCTGGTTACGCTTCCAGTGCGAGCCCTCGCGAAACTGCCGCACTTCTTTCCACATGGATAGCATGGAGAGAAAATCACTATCCTCATTCCTCCACCGGGCATGAGCAACATCGGCCTTGTCTGCCACATCAGCCGGACGCTCCTTCGGATCCATGATGTTCAGTCCGGCAACAATAACCAAAACTTCGGGAAGGGCTCGTTCGTATTGAGCCTCCAAAAGCATGCGCCCCAGACGGGGATCAATCGGCAGGCGGGCGAGTTTTTTACCGACAGGGGTCAGCTGCTTCTTTTTATCGACGGCCCCGATTTCCCGAAGAGTTCGGTAGCCTTCCGTTACAAGTTTCGACGAAGGAGGATCGGGCAAAGGAAATTCCCCGATCTCGGGCAATCCGAGATCTTTCATCTTCAGCAGAACTCCGGCCAGCGAACTGCGCTTAATCTCCGGATCCGTAAACGGGGTTCGTTTCTCCCAATTCTCCTCGCTGTACAAGCGGATACAGACCCCTTCGCAAATACGGCCGCAACGCCCGGCCCGCTGTCGGGCGCTTGCCTGCGACACTTCCTCAATCTGGAGCCTTTGTACCTGTCGCGCAGCACTGTACCGGCTCACGCGGGCCAGTCCGGAATCCACTACGTACACAATACCGGGAATCGTCAGGGACGTTTCCGCCACATTGGTCGCCAGCACGATGCGGCGATGCGAGCCGTCGGGATGAAAAATCCTCTGCTGGTCAGCCAGGCCCAACCGGGCAAACAGAGGCAGAATACGCGTCCGGGACAGATTCATCCCCTCCAGCTTTTCCGCCGTCTCGCGGATTTCCCGTTCGCCGGGCAGAAAAACAAGAACGTCCCCCCTGGCATCGTAATCGTTCAGCCACTTGACGGCACGCCCGACATGGTCGGGCAACTCCTCATCCTCCCAGGCGGGAGGCAGGTAATGGATATCGACGGGAAAGGTACGCCCCTCCACATTGATGACGGGAGCATCGCCGAAAAACTCGGAAAATCCTCCTGCATCCATCGTGGCGGAACTAATGATGATCCGCAGATCCTTGCGCCTCTTTGTCAGCAGTTTGAGGTAGCCCAGCAGGAAGTCTATGTTGAGACTGCGCTCATGGGCCTCATCGAGAATGATCGTGTGATACTGCCGCAAGTCGGGATCCTTCTGCATTTCGGCCAGCAGGATCCCGTCCGTCATAAATTTGAGCAAAGTCTCCTCGCTGATCTTGTCCTCGAAACGCACCTGGTAGCCGACGAGGGAACCCAATTCGCATTTCATTTCCTCAGCGACGCGACGAGCGACGGAAGCGGCGGCAATTCGTCTCGGCTGGGTACAGCCAACCCGGCCCCGCCGATTGTCTCCGGCAATCTCCAGCGCCATTTTGGGGAGCTGGGTCGTTTTTCCTGAACCCGTTTCACCGACAACCACCACAACTTGATGGGCACGCAACGCCTCCTCGATCACGGATTTGTGACGAGCCACAGGCAGATCTGGATATTCAATAGTCGCCATCGGACACAAAACGGAATTCCCAACAAACGGAAGGCGGCCTTGTACCATGCCAAACACTTTGCCGCAAGAGCGGATGTTTGACAACATCCTCCCGTTTTCTATCATGCAAGTATGCGAATTGCCCTGCTCTGCCTCATCTGTCTTCCGGCTTTTCTTCCCCTTTCCCAGGCGGCAGAATCTCAGGCCAACCGACCCTTGCCGGAAAAAATAGAAGTCGAAGACACTGATAACTGTTACCGTCTGGATACCCATTTCTACCGCTCCGCCCAACCGAACGACGAAGGTTTCGCCGACTTTCAGAAAAAGGGGATTAAAAGTGTACTCAACCTCCGCGAACACCATTCGGACAACCGGAAAGCCGCCAAAACAACGCTAAAACTCTACCACTATCCCGTCGCCGCCGGCAAACTGACTCGCAACGATCTGATGGAGTGCCTTCTGACCGTCGAACTGGCGCCCAAACCCATCGTCATTCACTGCTGGCATGGTTCTGACCGGACGGGAGTCGTCTGCGCCGCCTACCGCATCGTCAAACAAGGGTGGCCGGTCGACGACGCCATACGCGAATTTACCGATGGCCCGTTCGGCTTCCATTCAACCTTTTACGGGAATCTACCCGCCTTATTGAAATCCATCGACTGGAAAGCCTTCAAGAAGGAACTCTCCCAAAAAGCAGAGGAAGCCAGAATCAGGGCAAAAGCCCGGGAAAAGTAATTTACTCCTCCCGGAACAGGGAACTCATCAGAGCAATCTCTGCCGCGTGACCGTCGAGATCGTGCGGAGTTTCCAAATAAAATGGCAGGCGCCGCAACAGAGGGTGGTTGATGACGGCCTCCAAGGCGGGAAGACCAATCAACCCTTCGCCCACGCCCGCATGGCGGTCCTTGTTGGCGGAAAAAGGCATCATGCTGTCGTTGAGGTGGATAGCCTTGAGGCGATCCAGACCGATAACGCGGTCAAACTCGGCCAAAACGCCATCGAGATCGTGGACAATATCATAGCCCGCAGAAAAAACATGGCAGGTATCCAGACACACGCCGAGGCAATGATGGCATTCGACCAGCTCTATCACGGCAGCCAGTTCCTCAAACGAACGCCCCACTTCGGTTCCCTTGCCGGACATAGTCTCCAGTAAAATAGATGTCGATTGATCCGGAGCGATAAGGCGATTGAGCATGCCGGCAATCAATTCGATTCCCGCTTCCGCTCCCTGCCCCAAATGGTTGCCAGGATGAAAATTGTACATGCCGCCGGGAATCAGAGCCATCACGGCAAGATCGTCCCGCATGACTTCTTCCGCAAATTCACGGACACGTTCCCCGGTAGAACAGGCATTAAGCGTATACGGGGCATGCGCCAGGACCGGGGCAAAGTCATGATCGCGGGAGTAAGCAACAAGAGCGTCGAGATCGCTGCGGTCCAGTTTTTTTGCTTTGCTGCCACGCGGATTGCGGGTGAAAAACTGGAAGGTATTGGCGCCGATCGCCGTTGCCGTCCGACCCATGTTCAAAAAACCCTTGGCGGACGAAAGATGCGTTCCGATATTCAACATGGGATCAAACGTAAATGCGGGGCACTCGGGCGCTGATGCTCGTCAACACATTGCTGGGAATTGTCCCGGCGCGGACCGTCAATTCCTCCCAGCTGACGTGGGGCCCCATGATTTCCACAACATCGCCGGGACGGACTTCCTGTTCGAGATAGGAAACATCCACCATGATCTGATCCATCGTAATACGGCCCAGTACAGGACAATACTGTCCGTTCACGTACACGCGGGACCCCTTGTTGGAAAGATACTGCAGATAACCGTCGGCATATCCGATGCCGATGGTCGCCACTCGAGTAGAGTACTTGGTAATGTAGCAATGATTATAAGATACCCCATGGTTGCCCGGCAGAGTACGTACAATCGTCACGCGGCTGAACAAGGTCATCGTCGGCTTCAGTTCCTTATTGTAGGGAGAAGGCATCGGGGAATAGCCGTAGAGCAGGCGGCCTAGGCGCACCATGTTGGCCGAAGGCACCTTATAGTTGAACATCGCCGCACTGCTGCAAAGATGGCGGTATTCGTAGGCGTAAGTCGCGGAAAGTTCGTTAACGGCCTCCTTGAAACTGTCGATCTGCTGATGCGTGAAGGTAATGTCTTCCGATGCCGCCGAAAGATGGGAGAAAATCCCCTCCAGATGCAGGTGGGGCAACTGCCGCAACCTTTCCGTCAGTCCATGAAGTTCCGTCGGCAGAAATCCGCTGCGTCCCATGCCCGTATCCACACAAATATGGACATGTACCGGCTTTCCGTACAACTGGCCGAGGGAATTGAAATGTTCCGCTTCCTCCATGCTCGCCACAGCCGTCCGCCAGCCGTTCTGGACAATAACCTCGCGTTCCTCCGGGAAGCAAGGGCCGAGGATGAAAGGAACAGTCTTGCAATGGGCATCGCGCACGCGAGCCGCCTCCGCAATCGTTGCAACACCGTAGAAGGCGCAGTCCTCATCATCAAGAGCCCGCGCGACGCCCTCCAATCCGTGACCGTAAGCCTCGGCCTTGATAATAGCCATCATGGCATGGTCTGCCATGACGCGGCGTACAACATTCAAATTATGCCGGATGGCATCCGTATCAATTTGCGCCCATGCTCTCAGAAGGCTCGTAGAGGACATAGTGCAAGTGTAGAGGGAATGCCTTCCCGTGCAAGCCGTAATAGTGCCTGTTCCCGCATCGGGGGAAAATGTAAAACCAGGATTTTGAAATTTTACAAACCATTGTAAAGAAGTGTCATTATTATTCAGCACCTTTCGGCCGAAAACTGTCATGACAGACATGAGCAGTAGCAAAAAGAGCCTCGTTTTGTGCCTTCTCCCCTTCCTGTGCGGAGCAGGCCAGGCAGCGGTATCCACTCCGGTTGACAAACCCCAATACCAGCAAAGCCGCTTTGGCACCGACATCCAGCCACTCAGCCCGCAGGAAGTCAGTCCGAGCCTGCAAAAGGCCATGACGCCCAATGAACAAATCCTTAAACGATTCAAGGGGGCGGCAACACCGGAAGCATCCTTGAACGCCAACGGCGTCAGCCGGCACGGTTCTGGGGGAGGACTCCAGTTCTTCCCGTCCCAGCCTTTGAATTTCATGCCCTACCTGGACAGTCTCTATGTTCTTGGCAATACCTGTGTCGAACCGGGAGCCGTTTTTGAAGAAGACGCCCTGTCCACCAGCATGCAAAAGATCAAAAAAGAAGTCTCGCAGTACGGTGTCACCTACTCCTTGTCTCACGGTTTTGGCTACTCTTATGTTGCAGGCGAACTTCCCGACCGTAGCAACAAGCGCTCCTTCCCGGTATACAATCTGTCCCTGCAAACCAACGTAACCTTCTTCCGGGATTCCCACACGGGAAATGGACTGTTCCTGATCTCCGACCTGGAATACGGTCCGGGACTCGGCTTCAACCAGAACCGGCAAGCCCCCAACAATAGCATGGGCGCCAGCCAGCTCGTCTCCGGGTTCTACAACTTCGGCGATCCCTATTTTGAAAACCTCAGCCTTGGCTACACGGCCTTCAAAGGCAAGCTTGTCGTAATGGCAGGCCTTCTCGAAGTAGACAGTTTCCTGGATCACAATATCTATGCCGCGCCTTTCGACAACTCCTCACTGAACAACACACAAGCCCTCCCCCTTTCCTCCTCCAGCTGGGGCTACCACATCGCCTGGCAGCCGAACAAATCGTTCTACATGATGATTTCCAGCACATCAAACAACACCCCTGTCAGGCACAACCCGTTTAACTACATCAGCTCCAACAACTGGAGCAATGTTCTTGAAATCGGCTGGATCACGGAAGACCTGGCAGGACTCGGGCCAGGAGCCTACCGTATCCAACCCTTTTGGACCACCAGCCAGGGAGACAACGGCGGCGGTCTCGCCATAAACATCCAGCAACAACTCGGCAGAAACAGCACCCTCGGCTGGTTTCTGACCGCCGGTGCCGCCGATGACAATGCCGCCCGCGTCACAGGCATCCAATACAGTGCGGCCACCGGCCTCCTGTGGATGACTCCTTTCTCAAAGACCTCCTCATGGCGGATCTTTCGTTCAGCCAATAACGGATGTCTCGGCTTAGGCGTCCTCTGGCAGCGAGGTGCCAAGGACAATGGCCCCTATACCAACAACAATGAATACGGCGCCGAACTGTCCTACACCCTGCAGATGACTCCTACCATGACCATTAAACCCGACATCCAGGTCGTTCACAACCCGATCCACGGCAAACGCGGCCAGACAGACGTTGTCCTCCAGATCCAAAATATCTGGACCTGGTAAACACACCTTCTCCCCGAAGTTCAATAACCTCGTACATTCCCTGACGGGCTGGATCATCTCAGGTACCCATGTCGTGATTCAGCCCGTTTTATTTGAATTTTTAGAAAATAAGTTGATTTTCAGGGTTGTTTTTCTATACCCATAATATATGTCGCAATTTTCTACTATCTTGAAGTTCCTCTCTTTGTCCATCCTGGCAGGCATTCCGTCAGGGCAAGCCATTGATATTCTCAATGTTCCCGGTTCCGACGGAACTCCGTTTTTCCAACTCTACCTTTACAATCCGGGCGAGCATCCGGAGGCCGCCCCCGAGAAAGACGGTTCGGACTTTACATTAAATGACAGGGAAAAGGCTGCCATCATCGACGGACTTTCCTACTGGGCCTCCATCTTGGCACCCAAGGCAAAGAACCAAGCGCCTCTCAATATTGCCATTGTCACCGAGGGTGAATATGATGATAACGCCTCTGCAACGAGCGATTATCTACCCAATGGATATACCATGCTGAGTTCCGCGTTGACGGGAAATCCTCCTTTAGGGGATCCGGAATTGGACGGAGCCCTGGCTCTAATCACAATTGATCATGCCCAATATTTCAATGGCGAATGGAACACGTCTCCTATGCCCTCTTTCCCGGAAAACGGAGAAAAAGCGGATCTCCCCTCCACCCTGCTCCATGAAATGATGCATGCCTTGGGATTGGCACGCGACATCGATGCTAACAGCGATAATACCTTATTCTCCTTCACAGGGAAATCCTTGTGGAATGCCGGCCTGCGTGACATCTATGGTCATGCAGCGCAAGACGGGATGGTCATCACGGAAAAAGGCAGTAAGGAAGATGATGGAACCGCATTTGTAACAAACGGAAAATTATCTCATGTCGGAGTTTATTTTACCGGAAACCATGTCGAAGAAGTCTTGCAGGGAGCTCTTTTAGCCTGGCCGGATGACTCTACAGAAGACCGGGTCGCCGGACTTCCCGTCAACGGCTGGGAATTTGTATGGGATGAAGAAGCTGGTAAAATCGATTACTATTTCCCTGAGTTCAGCCACATCGAATTGCAGAATTCACTGATGAGCCATCAGGGCTATCGAAACTGGAATATCCTGATGGAAGCGGAACTGGCTGTCATGCAGGATTGCGGGCTGGAACTGGACCGCCGCAATTTTTACGGAAATTCTCTGTACAACGATGGACTGACCTACATCAACAAGAACCCCTACTATGCCCGAAATGCAGAAGGAACCGGATGGAAGGAAGGCCAATACAACCCTACTACCTATGGCACAGGGTTTCACATCTATGGCAGCCACAACACCATCCGGCAGACAGCCGACCTGCTTTCCTCAGGAAAATGGGGCATCGGCATCCGTATGGACGGAAGCGGAAACACCTTGACCATTGACCCAAACGTCAGGGTCCATGCCAATGGCACCGAAGGAAATGCCCTTTTGGTTGCCTACGGAAGAAACCACCATATCGTCCACAGAGGTTCATTACAGGCCTTGGGGGGCAAGGGAATTTCAGCCCGATTCGATTTCGGAAGCAACGAAATGGGAGACAAGGAAGAATGGCGGGGATCATGGATGAGATCCAAATGGCTCAATGACGAGGAGTCATGGACACAAGGCCCCTTGCTGGATTCCCTCAAGGGTGCACTGGTGGATAGTTTTGACGTCACCGGAAGCCTTGCGGGAAGCAAAGCGGCAATTTTCATTTCCAACAACGCCTATGTGGATCAGATCAATATCATGGCCGGAGCCTCCGTATCCGGAGACATCATTTCAGAATGGGATTGGAACAACGACAACCTCCAAGCCGTAAGCTCGGATAGACTCATTACAAAACTGACCTTCGGCAAAATGGCCGATGCCCTGGGACAAGCCATGGATCAGCCAGACGCATCCTTTTCCATGCGTTACGACGGAAAAATTTCCGGTCCTACCGGGATCGCCATGCGCGTGGCAGGAGGAACACTTTCCTACAACGGTAGTGCCGACATCCTGTCGGTCGTCGTAGAACACGGTGCCACCCTGACCGGTAACGGAACATACTGTGTAGATGAGCTCATAGAAAACAAAGGTACACTCTCCCCGGGCAACAGTATCGGTACCGTCAACATCCAGGGAAACTTCGTGCAGACGGAAACAGGCCGTCTCCTGATGGAATTAAATGACTCCGGCCAACATGACCTCATCGCCATCGACGGAAATGCACAAATAGAAGGAACACTGGAGCTGGCACTGCAACGCGGCTACTACCGGGATTCCTTCTCCGTTACACCTCTGGAAGTCACTGGCGACTTCCTGCCCGACTACACCCTGGTCTGTGATCCAATGTCACCGACGCTCACCGTCACCACCCGTCAGGAAAGCACCACCGGACACCACGGAATCGTCGTCACCACAAACCGTGCCGCCAATGCCTACAGCCAATACGCTGAAGTGAGTTCCTCGAGTGCCCGGGAAACGGGGCGAGCCCTGGACCACATCGCGGCAGCGTCTCCAGAAAAAATGCGCTCCCTGTTCGGTGCGCTCGACTTCTCTGCACAGGACGGCAGCGACATCCGCTTTGCACTGCCCCGCTTGTCTGCCGATGCCTACGGTGCCGCGGCACTAGCCACTCTGGATATGCAGCGGATGCTGTCAGACACCGTCTTCTCCGGCACAAAAACCTACATCAACTCCGGACAAGGAAACTACCTGTTCATCCAGCCTTACACAAACGGCAACGACCAGCCGGGAAGCATTGGATACAAATCGTATAACATCGGAACCCTGGTCGGTATCAGGCGGCAAACCAGCGAAAAACTGCATTACGGAGGACATGCCGTCTTCAATTACCTGAACATGCGTGGCGACACCAACGGCAAACTGGAAGGCAACAGCTTCATGCTGGGCGGACAACTCGAATACGCCCCCCAGCCGGAAGGCTTCAAACTGGCCCTGCTCGGCCGGGCCGGAATCGACCAAATGCGAATGAAGCGCCAAATCGCGTTCAACGGCTACGACGCCAGCCACTCTGCGGACTGGACCGGATTCTCCGGAACCATCCGCCTGCAAGGCTCGTACGACAAAGATCTGGGTTCCGTCATCGCCAGATCGCTGGCATCCCTGGACTACGGACTGGCAACGCGCCCATCCTGCACGGAAAACGGTTCGGAAGCCTCGCGCCTTGCCTTGGGTTCCAACGCCTACCAATCCCTCAGAACCCGACTCGGTGGCCAGATCATCACCAGTCCCATAACCATCAGCGGCCAATCCTCCTGGCTGGCAAAAGCCTCAGCCACCTGGAACCATGAATTCATGAACCGTGCCGGCACCACCGATACCGCTTTTGCCGCCAGCAACTACGGCTTTTCAAACAAAGTCAAATTCCCGGGCCGCGACAGCATCGCCCTGGAAGCCGGAGTCGCTCTCGGCATCAATCAAGCCATCTCCCTCCAACTCAACGCTGGCAGCGAACTCTACATACACGGAGACGAAAGCCTCTACGGTAACATCTCACTCACCTGGAAATTCTAAATCAACCTGTGTACAGTTGATTTTCCTCTTACGGCAAAGTTCTGCACTAAACTCTTGCATGATCCAAGCGCGAGTGACCAAAAGCATCTCCCACCGGCAATTTCCTATTTCGATTGCCCGGAACTCTACTTATAAAAAAGAAAAAGCGCTCATTCGGTAGCCGGAGGTTTACCTCCCGCGCTCCCCGGAACACCGCAATTTCGACGCGTTCTTTCACAAGCCGGCTTACTTTCAGGCGCCAAGCCGATGAGCCGGCTTGTCATAAATAAGCCGTTATTCGGCTACCACGGAAATCCTCTGCCGGACATGATCTCCGTTTACGGCCTCGTCCACCATCGCCACCGCATAATCCGCGTAGCTGATGGTACTCTCTCCTTTGGAGCTCAGGGGCAGCTCTTCTCCTCCCAGAATATATTTGCCGGTTCTGGCTCCATCAGCCCGGAAATCGGCAGCCGGACTGATGTACGTCCATTTCACATCATCCCTGGTACGGAGTTCTTCCAGCGCCTTGCCCATTGCGGAGGCCAAAGGCTTGAACATGTCGGGGAAATCCGAGGCATCCATAAGCTGCAGAGTATGTTTCGGGTTCACATACAGGCTACCGGCTCCTCCGACAATCAAAAGCCTTGCATCCTGCCCACTTACGATATCGCACAAATGTTTTAAGGATGTACCGTGCAGAGGCAGGGTTTCCGGAGACCATGCGCCAAACGCGTCAATGACGACATCAAAGCCCTTCAAATCCGAAGCCGTCAAATCGAAAAGATCCTTTTTGATTACCTGTGTGGCATCGGACCGGTTTTCCCCACGTACAACTGCCGTAACGTCAAGCCCTCTTTCCATGGCTTCCCGAACGATTAGTTTGCCCTCTTTGCCATTTGCAGAAACAACTGCGATTTTCATAGTACCTATCTCCATTTCTATTTTTATTTTGCCCTCTTGTCTCCAAGATGATGACGAGCGATTACTTTTTCGCTTGCATGGTATACCATATATCTCTACTTACTTTTTGTAAAGTAAGCACCTTATTGTACTTTAGTTACTCATTGGAAACGATAGATCTTTTATGAAGGAAGAACTGCCGCCTTGCCCGGTCGAAATCACTTTGATGCTTATCCGAGATCGCTGGAAAGTATTGATTATCCGTGATTTGATGGACGGAACAAAACGCTTTGGAGAATTAAAGAAGTCTGTCGGGCACGTCTCTCAAAAGGTTCTGACAGCTAATTTACGCTCCATGGAAGAGAGCGGACTGCTTACCCGGAAAGTGTACCCCGAAGTACCGCCACGGGTGGAGTACACACTGACTGAAACAGGCTACAGTCTCAAACCGGTTTTGGACGCCATGGTCGCATGGGGAACGGAGTACAAAAACAAGAACAGTTAAAACCCGGGCCATTCCGGCATTCTGCCAAATTCATGTTTTCGGCTATTTGACAATACCCGAGCATTCCTTGACTGCCTCATACAAACCCAGAACGCAGGCGGCCATGCGTTTGTAGTCGAGGGTATCGGGGTTATCTGTGGCTTCGTGGTAGCGTTTGTTGCAAAAGAAGGCGGTGTCGGTAAGCATGACGGCTGGGATGTCCGCCGCCCAGAAATTACGGACGATTGAGACGTACTGTGAACACAAAAGCTCACCACGGTTAGCAAAATCAGTACCCCAATGAGAACTCAGAATCATTTGGGAATTCTCCAGAAAAAATTCATTCTCGCACTTTAGAATAACTCCTCCATCTGTCAATAGGCTTGGAAAGCAATCCGTCAAAAGTCCGTTAAAAATCATGCCACTCAAAGAAAATCATGGACATCCGGCGTTAACATGAGAAACTGGAAGGAGTCATTGTTTTATTGATATATGGAGCTTTTACTCTCCGTATACTGGAATACAACAACATCATTTCTCAAATCTCTATTCTATCCATGAAAATCAATTTTCAGCTTCGTTACGCTGCAAATCCCCGCGATGCCAAATCCTACGATACTTCCCGGCTCCGGGAAGACTTCCTGATCGAAACCCTCTTTACCGCAGATGAAATCAACTTGGTTTATTCCATGTATGATCGTCTGATCGTCGGCGGTATTCATCCGGTAGATGAAGCCTTGAAGCTCGAACCCGTCGACGCCCTGCGTGCCGAATTCTTCACGGAACGCCGTGAGATCGGCCTCATCAATGTCGGAGGAGCAGGAAAAGTCTCCGTCGAGGGAACCGAATACGAAATCGGTCACAAGGAAGCCCTTTACATCGGCCGCGGCAACAAAGAGATTATCTTCTCCAGTTGCGACAAGACCGCCCCCGCCAAATTCTATTTCAACTCCGCCCCCGCTCATACGTCGTACCCAACGCGCAAGGTTACCAAGAAAGATGCCGTCATTCTGGAACTCGGGACTCTGGAAGAAAGCAATCACCGGGTCATCAACCGCATGATCGTCCGGGAAGTCCTGCAAACATGCCAGCTTCAAATGGGCATGACCGAGCTCAAGCCCGGCAGCGTCTGGAACACGATGCCGCCACACACTCACAACCGCCGCATGGAAGCCTACTTCTACTTTGACTTCTGCGACAAAAACGCGGTCTGTCACTTCATGGGCGAAATCGACGAAACGCGCCACATCTGGATGAAGCGCGAGCAAGCCGTAATCTCCCCGTCGTGGTCCATCCACTCTGCCTGCGCCACCAGCAATTACACTTTCATCTGGGGCATGGCAGGAGAGAATCTCGACTACAACGATATGGACGGCTGCACGGCCACCGATCTGAAATAACCCCCTCTCCCATCCTCTCCTTCTTTCTTTTCACTCCAATCTTTGTTTTACTTATGTCTCAAGGAATTGATCTCTTCCGCCTCGATGGAAAAATCGCCCTCATTACGGGAAGTTCCCACGGTCTCGGCATGGCCGTCGCCATCGGCCTCGGACAAGCCGGGGCGACCATCGTCATCAATGGTTCCAATCCGGAAAAACTCGCTCAGGCCGTCGAAGAATACGCCTCTGCCGGCATTACCGCCCATCCCTACGTCTTCGACGTCACCCGGGAGGATTTGATTGATGAAAACATCACCCGCATCGAACAGGAAGTCGGCCCCATCGACATTCTTGTCAACAATGCCGGCATCATTAAGCGCATTCCTGCTCTGGAAATGAGTCTGGAGGATTGGAACCAGGTGATTAACATCGATCTGACAGCCCCCTTCCTGATGTCCCGCCGCGTCGCCCGCGGCATGAAGGAACGAGGCTGCGGCAAAATCATCAACATGTGCTCGATGATGAGTGAAGTAGGTCGCGACACCGTCTCCGCCTACGCAGCCGCCAAGGGAGGTCTCAAGATGCTCACCAAGAATCTCGCTACGGAATGGGCCCGGTACAATATCCAGGTCAATGGCATCGGACCGGGTTACTTCGCCACCAGCCAGACGGCACCCATCCGCGTTAACGGCAATCCCTTCAACGAATTTATCCTTAAACGCACTCCTGCCGCACGATGGGGAAATCCGGAGGATCTCGCCGGTACGGCTATTTTCCTGGCTTCGGAAGCATCCAACTTTGTCAACGGACACATCCTGTATGTAGACGGCGGCATCCTCGCCACGCTTGGTAAAGCGTCCAACGAAAACTAATCCGAGATACTGTATACCGATATGACGACACAATCTCAAGGAGGCACTATGACCCGCTACCGCTGGATCATCTGCGCCATGCTCTTCTTCGCTACGACAGTCAACTACATGGACCGCCAGGTCCTGTCCCTGACCTGGGCTGACTTCATCGCTCCGGAATTCCACTGGACCAATACCGATTACGGCAATATCACAGCCTTGTTCTCCCTGGTTTATGCCATCGGCATGCTCTTTGCCGGTCGATTCGTCGACTGGATGGATACCAAGAAAGGCTATCTCTGGTCCATCGGCATCTGGTCGCTGGGCGCCTGCGTCCACGCCTACTGCGGCATTGCCACGGCAGGCATTCTCGACGGGACCTGGTTCGTCGGATTCGAAGAAGCCAAAGAAGTTATTTCCCATATCAACGATACCGCCCGCATCGTCAACGTCAGCGTTACCCTGTTTATCATCGCCCGCTGTGTGCTGGCCATCGGTGAAGCAGGCAACTTTCCGGCTGCGATCAAGGCTACCGCGGAATACTTCCCCAAGAAAGACCGAGCCTTCTCGACCAGTATTTTCAATGCGGGAGCTACAGCAGGAGCTCTACTCGCCCCGCTAACCATCCCCTTCATCGCCGCAGCCTACGGCTGGGAAATGTCCTTCATCATCATCGGCGCCCTCGGCTTCCTCTGGATGGGCTTCTGGGTCTTCCTTTATAAGAAGCCGGATCAAAACCCCAGAGTCAGTGCCGCAGAACTCGCTTACATCCAGCAGGACAAGGACGAAGTTTCCAAAGTGGAACAAACTGAAGAGAAAGAAGGCAAAAAAATCAGCCTGTTGCAGAGTTTCACCTACCGTCAGACCTGGGCCTTTGCCGTCGGCAAGTTCATGACGGACGGCGTCTGGTGGTTCTACCTTTTGTGGGCTCCCGCCTATCTCAGCAAAGTATACGGCCTTGACTCTACCCAGAGCGCCCCGATGATCTTCGTCTTGTACTTGATCACGCTGCTTTCCATCATCGGAGGCTGGCTACCGACCCACTTCATCAACAAGGGCATGAACCCCTATGCGGGCCGCATGAAAGCGATGCTCATCTTTGCCTTCTTCCCGGTGCTGGTCCTCTTTGCCCAGCCGCTAGGCTCCCTCTCGGTCTGGATTCCCGTCTGTCTCATCGGTTTGGCCGGTGCAGCCCATCAGGCATGGTCCGCCAATATCTTTTCCACCATCGGCGACATGTTCCCAAAATCCGCTATCGCCACCATCACGGGTATCGGCGGCATGGCCGGGGGACTTGGCTCCGCCCTGCTGCAAAAGGGCTCCGGCAACCTCTTCGACCACTGTGAAGACGCCCACGTCACTTTCATGGGATTCGAGGGACTGGAAGCCGGCTACTTCATCATGTTCATCATCTGCGCCCTGGCCTATTTGGTCGGCTGGATCATCATGAAAGTCCTCGTACCCAAGTACAAGCCGGTAATCATCTAACCGGATATTAGCCTCTTTCACACGTTTTGTCCCGGCAATGACATTCAAGCTACTCTCCTATCTCCTTCTGGGGACGGCCATGCTATCATGTTCGCCATCGCCCGATGCAAGCGTGACTCCCCTGCCATCCGCCCGGTTCCACAAGACCATGGACGGCAGGGAAGTATGTCTCTACACTCTCTCCAACAAGAACGGAATGACCGCCCAAATTACCAATTACGGCGGTCGTATAGTCAGCCTGTGGGTACCCTCCCGGGATGGTTCCTTCAAAGACGTCGTCTGGGGATATGAGGGATTGGACGAGTACCTGAAAGCCACGGACAAGTACGCCGGACCGATTGTCGGACGCTATGGCAACCGCATCGCCAAGGGGCAATTTACGCTGGATGGCAAAAAATACAATGTCACCCGCAACGAAAAAGGTAATCATTTGCACGGAGGCAAGATCGGGTTCGGCAACCGGATCTGGACGGCACGGCCATTCACCAACGCCCAGGGGGAAAAATGCCTGAAGCTCACCTACATTTCCCCCGACGGAGAAGAAGGATACCCGGGAACCGTCACTCTATCGGTCACTTATACATTGACCGACGACAATTCCCTGAGGATCTCGTACAGAGCCACAACGGATGCTCCAACCGTCCTGAACCCGACGAACCACAGCTACTTCAATTTGCATGGAACCAGTGCCAGTTCCACCAACTCGCACTTGCTTACTATCCACGGCAGCCGGTATACCCCCACAGACAGCCAGGCTATTCCCACGGGTGAACTGGCCGGAGTAGACAAGACACCCTTCGATTTTCGCAAGCCGGCCCCCATCGGCAAGCGAATCAACTCCCCCAACCGGGATTTGAAATTCGGCAAAGGATACGACCACAATTGGGTTCTTGACCGTCCTGAGAACGCCAAACCCGGCGAACTCATCGAAGCGGCCGAACTCTATGAACCCTCAACCGGCATTGTCATGGATATCCTGACAGACCAGCCGGGGTTACAGTTCTATAGTGGCAACTTCATGGATGGCAAGGACATCGGCAAAAGGGGGGACAAGCATAACTTCCGCAGCGGAATCGCTCTCGAATGCCAGAACTTCCCCGATGCGCCAAATCACAAAAACTTTCCGTCTTCCGTCCTGCGCCCCGGACAGGAATATTCCCAGGAATCGGTATACAAATTCAGCGTCCGGTAAGACCGGATACTATTTCATGAGCAAAAAACATCCTGTTTCGGATCATTAACTCCGGAACAGGATGTTTTGCATGGATGTCAATCCATGGGGAAACAAGAACAGGCTTTCCTACCGAATCGCGTTTCCCGTATCGCCGCCGCCTTCCCTGAAACGCAGAAGGCTTGGTTTCAGATCGACGAACAGAGTGGAAGACAGGGAAACGAGGATGTGTTCGTAACGGGAACGGTTGTCTCTGAATTCAATCCAGGATTTTTCCCCGTCTTCTTCCAATTCATACCCTTTGGCAGCCAATCTTTGGCAAAGGGCATCATAGCAATCCTTTTGCAAGCATTCGGATGGTGCCGGTCCATGGTGCATCTGGAGTAATTCCGCCGTCATTTCCAGAGATTTGATGCCTTCAGTGAGGCAGATTTCCGCTTCGATCCTTCCCTGTCCCTTTAAAGTAGTCGCTGCCAGATTGGCTGCATCCAGCATGGTAAAAACGGAAACGACCCACGATTGCCCCAGATGAGAAGAAGGAGTGAAAACGAGAATGAGGGATTCCGAATGCGTATCACCGATGGTACGAAGGAAATCTTCCCACTTGTTCCATACCTCCCCGAGACTGTCCTTCAACCCGGCTGTGGCGGCCCACTCATAAAAGGCCCCGCAATCCGGTGAGGAATGGGTACGAGCATACAAATGAGCACTCATTTCTTCCCGTTGTTGAACGATACTCTGATAACCGGGGATAAACGTGAGCAGGAAGACGATAATGCCAAGTCCGACTCCTCCTTCAAGGATTGCCAGGAATTGCCCCATCGAAGTAGGAGGAGTAGAGAATCCCAACGTACTGAGAGCGGACCCGCTGGAAATAAGAGAACGCCACCAAGTCGTTTCCGAATCCGTAACCCAGTAAATCAGGGCAAAACCAAACATCGTAATAAAAAAATAGGTGGCGATGCAGGCAAACAAAAACACCGGACCAAACCAATACAGGCATTTCTGCCTTTTTTCGGGGGACATTTTCCTGACATTCAAAACGACGAAACAGCCGTACTCGATTCGTAAGAGCGTGCGAGTCACAATTTCACTGGAAGGCAAATTGATCAAGGCGGTTTTACATGCGGACCGAACGACCATCAGGATCATCCATATTCCCAGTGCACAGACTAAGGTTTGAGTTATCCAGTTCATAGCTTGATTGATAAAAGTTCCGGTTTTCTACTGCCATAACCCTTGAAGTCACTCTCAAAGGACACAGCACAGATCATCAAGTAACTGAGCGGAGCACCGGATTTTCCTGTAATGCAACAGCTTGAAGTTAATACATCGCAATCAGCAAATTCGTTGAGCAAAACCGATAAATAAAGACCATAATGACGTCATTCCGTTTTTGAGGAACGTTGATACCCAATATTTTGGAATCACAAAACTCATTGACCAACACCAGACAAACAAAAATACCAGGATTGGCCTATAGACATCATTCGCCAGCGATACCGGTAATCTCAGAGGTCCCTTCCACACACGAAAGTAATCCATATGTTCGCAAATTCACGCATGACAGAAATCATTGATCAGATCCATTCTAATCCCTACGTATGTAGGAAACGCAGTAACACACTCTTTCGTCTTGTGAGATACGAGACAAAAGATATGATACAGAAAATCCAAATTACAGAATAGTCCGGTATCCCCATTGCACAACAACATATGGTCACAACCCGAACCTCCAGGTCGTCCCACGACTGTTCTCTTCCAGCCTCTGCACCATTTGATAGGTAAACTCCCAAAAAACAAGATAATGGAAAAACCATTTAATCATCACATCCTCCAAAAGACGGCCCTGCTTGGATGCAGTCTGTCTTTCCTTCTGTCCGGCACTGCTCCGGCAGCTTCTGCGTCGGCCTCGGCAAGTGCTACCGTAAATGCTGCCAAAGACTCCCTGCAGTATGAAACCGTTACGGATGCGCACCAGATCAATCCGACAACTGTCGAAATCCTTCTTGGGAAGGATCACCGCATGACTCTCGATTTCTACGGTGACAACATCTTCCGTATCTTCCGCGACGACAATGGAGGAATCATCCGTGACCCTCAAGCCAAACCCGAGGCAAAAATCCTCGTTGATAATCCCCGCCGCCCGGTATCGAAACTTGATATCGATAAAGACGGAGATCTGGTCAAAATTACCACGGGAAAAATCCGCATCGAGATCGACAAGAAGACATCTCTGATGAAGGTGATCAACCTGAAGGACAATTCTGTAGCCTTCGAACAGATCGCTCCCGTCGTGTTGGAAAAGCATAAAGCGGAACTGACTCTGAAAACCAGTCCGGACGAATACTTCTACGGCGGAGGCGTGCAGAACGGACGCTTTTCTCACAAAGGCAAGGTGATTTCTATCGAAAACCAGAACAGCTGGACGGATGGCGGCGTTGCTTCCCCCGCTCCTTTCTACTGGTCCACCAACGGTTATGGCCTTCTGTGGCATACTTTCAAAAAAGGCGCATATGACTTTGGTTCCAAAGACAAGTCTGTTGTCAATCTGCACCATGAGGACGGCTATCTGGATGTTTTCTTCATGATCAATGACGGCGCAACTCCCCTCCTCAATGACTTCTACCAACTCACCGGCAATCCGGTCTTGCTGCCGAAGTTCGCCTTTTACCAAGGCCACCTGAACGCCTATAACCGCGATTTCTGGAAAGAAGACGAAAAAGGTATCCTGTTCGAAGACGGCAAGCGCTACAAAGAAAGCCAGAAGGACAACGGAGGAATCAAGGAATCCCTGAATGGGGAGAAGGATAACTATCAATTCTCCGCGCGCGCCGTCATCGACCGCTACAAGAATCACGATATGCCTCTGGGCTGGATCCTTCCCAATGACGGATACGGTGCCGGCTACGGCCAGACGGAAACCCTTGACGGCAACATTCAGAATCTGAAAGACCTTGCCGGCTATGCCAAAAAACATGGTGTGGAAATCGGCCTGTGGACCCAGTCCGACTTGCATCCGAAACCGGAAATCAGCGCCCTGCTCCAACGCGATATTGTCAAAGAAGTCCGCGACGCCGGCGTTCGTGTGCTGAAAACGGACGTTGCCTGGGTAGGTGCCGGTTATTCATTCGGACTCAACGGCATTACCGATGTTGCGCAGATTATGACTTACTACGGCAACAACAGCCGTCCCTTCATCATTTCCCTGGACGGCTGGGCCGGTACCCAGCGTTATGCCGGCATCTGGTCAGGTGACCAGACAGGCGGCGCTTGGGAATACATCCGCTTCCATATCCCCACCTACATTGGATCCGGCCTGTCAGGCCAGCCCAACATCGGATCCGACATGGATGGCATCTTCGGAGGCAAGAACCTCGTGGTCAATACCCGGGACTTCCAATGGAAAACCTTCACCCCTCTGGAACTCAACATGGACGGTTGGGGGGCCAATGAAAAATATCCCCATGCCCTGGGCGAACCGGCAACTTCCATCAACCGCTGGTACCTGAAACTTAAATCGGAACTCATCCCGTACACCTATAGCATCGCTAAGGAAGCCGTCACCGGCCAGCCGATAATCCGAGCCATGTTCCTGGAGGAAGCCAACCCCTATACCCTCGGCAAGGCAACCCAGTACCAGTTCCTTTATGGCCCATATTTCCTGATTGCCCCCATCTACAAGGAAACAAAAACAGACAAGGATGGCAACGATATCCGCAACGGCATCTATATGCCGCAAGGACAGTGGGTCGACTACTTCACCGGAGATCTATATGCCGGCGGTAAAATCTACAACGAAATCGACGCACCTATCTGGAAATTGCCTGTTTTCGTGAAAAACGGAGCCATCATCCCAATGGCCAACCCGAATAACAACATCGCAGAAATCAACCCGAATATCCGTATCTACGAACTTTATCCCTACGGACATACCAAGTTCACCACATACGACGACGACGGTACAACGGAAGCATACAAAGCCGGCAAAGGGGTCAAGACTCTGATCGAATCCAATGCCGACGGTAAGGGTAATGCCGTTATCACTATTCATCCGTCAGTCGGGGACTTCAAGGGATTCGTCAAAAACAAAGCCACGGAATTCCGCATCAATGTCACTGAAAAACCCAGCAAGGTTTCCGCCAGCATCGGCAAGGATGCCGTACAGCTGGAAGAAGCAAAATCCCTCGGTGACTTCAACACCCGGGACAATGTCTTCTTCTACGATGCCGCCCCGAACCTGAACAGGTTTGCCACCAAAGACAGCGAATTCGCCAAAACGGTTGTTACTAAGAACCCTCAGCTTCTGGTAAAACTGGCCCCTTCCGACATCACCGCCAACCCGACGGTCCTCACCGTGGAAGGTTTTCGTTTCTCTCCGTCCGATAAGCGTCTCATCACATCGGGCAAATTGACTGCCCCTGCCAACGCACAAGTGAAGGAAGAGGCCCGCGAACCTTACTCTCTGACTCCGTCCTGGGAGCCCGTTGCCAATGCGGATTACTATGAAATCCAGTTCGACGGCATGATTTATTCCACTATCAAAGGCACGGAATTCCTGTTTGAAGACCTAGTCCCCGAAACGTCGTATTCCTTCGATGTACGTGCCGTCAACAAGGACGGATACTCCGACTGGGCCACAACCAAGGCCACAACCAAGGCCAACCCGCTCGAATTCGCTATCCCGGGCATCGTCGGTGAAGCCTCTGTACCCAGCCAGGGCAACTCGCTCGACAAACTGTTCGATTTCAAGGAAAAGGACGGTTGGCATACCAAGCACAGCCAGGAAGCTGTTCCGTTCGATCTCATCATGGATCTCAAGACGATCAACAAGCTCGACAAGTTCCACTACATCCCACGCGAAGACGCCGGCAACGGAACATTCCTCAAGGGTTCCGTCGCTTACAGCATGGACAAGGACAAGTGGGTCGAAGCCGGCACGTTTGAATGGCCCAAGGACAAAGAAGTGAAGACCTTCACGTTCAAAGACGCTCCCGCCGCTCGCTATATCAAGATCAACGTTACCGAAGGCGTCGGCAAATACGGTTCCGGCCAGGAAATCTATGTCTTCAAGGTGCCCGGTACGGAAAGCTACCTGCCTGGCGACATCAACAACGACGGCAAGATTGATAGAAACGACCTCACCTCGTACACCAACTACACGGGACTGAGGAAGGGAGATTCCGACTTCGAAGGTTACATCAGTAACGGCGATATCAATAAGAACGGTCTCATTGATGCCTACGATATTTCCGTCGTCGCCACTCAATTGAACGACGACGATGAAGACGAAGCTGTCGAAGAAGAAGACCAAGCCGCTGAAGAAGCCAAGAAAGACGACGAGAAGAAGGAAGAGAAGAAAGACGGCGATGAAAAGACAGAAGAAAAGAAAGTCGATCAGCTGGACGGTAAACTTGTGATCAGTACTCCCAAGAAGGACTACTCCCAGGGAGAGATCATTGAAATTACCGTCAAGGGAGACAACCTTAATCTTGTCAACGCACTGAGTTTCGCCCTCCCCTACAATCCGGCAGATTATGAATTTGTCGGCGTTGAACCCAAGAACATCCAGAAAATGGAAAACCTGACGAACGACAGGTTGCATACGAACGGAACCAAAGCCCTGTATCCCACCTTTGTCAACATCGGGGACAAAAAGACTCTACAGGGTTCCGAGGACCTCTTCGTCCTGAAGTTTAAAGCCAAACGCGACCTCAAGTTCGACTTGAAACCCATTGATGGCATGCTGGTTGACAGGAAGCTGAATTCCAAGAAATTCTAAGGTCGCCCGACTTGATTTCATTCACACCCTGCTTCGGTTGCTCATACGCCGCCGGAGCAGGGTGTTTTTCGAACTCCGGATACAAAACTCGCCCTGCTACGGGCTGCCGCAATGGATTCAATCCATCGGCTACATGCTTCCGCTGACTTATTTCAACCGTTCTGTCCGGGGAGTTCTTCTCAAAGGCAACGATTGGGTAGAATTGTGGCCGTCTTTATGGCCCGTAGCCGTGTTCGGCCTGATCGTCATGTGCTTCTCCGTCCGCTTTTTCCGCAGAACTCTTGATTGACAGTACTGCAATGCTGAAGGAGGAAAAGAGTCTTCTATGGTACCTTTTGCCGATATCATAAAGCCATGTACCCGCTCAAAGGTACATGGCTTCGGCATGGAAGAAGTGTTATGTAGGGTCAGAGAAGTTCTCCATATTTCCTGATGATCATGGCATTAACCACGACCATGTAGAGCAGGATAGTAATTGCAAGCCAGAAATAATAACTGGCAGGCAATGCCGTCAAGTCCAGCTCCCGCCCGAGAGCCGTTAATGGAAGAATGGTTCCGAAGGCAATTCCAAGGCACGTTACCAAACAAACGGGTAATGGGGCACGGCTTTGGATAAAAGGTAACTTAGGAGTTCGGATCATGTGAATAACCAAGGTCTGAGACCAGAGGGACTCGACAAACCAACCGGTATGGAACAGAGCGATAAACAGAGCCCGGTCAATACTCGCTTCATGCCATCCTCCGCCGCATACCGAAGGACATACGACAAAGAACATCAACAGGTATGTAGTAATATCGAAGATAGAGCTCGTCGGACCAATCATGAGCATGAACTTCCCGATTGAGCCGGCATCCCATTTGCGAGGCTTGCCCAAGTATTCTGGATCGACATTATCCCAGGGGATTGAAATGCACGACAAATCGTAGATCAGGTTCAACACCAGCAGTTGCAAAGGTAATACCGTCTCCCATGAACCCGACCGTATGCCCTCTCCTGCGAAGGGCTGCGACAATACGGGCCTTCTGGGAAGGGGAAAGCTTGGCAAAGATATTGTGGATATGGGCAACCTCCTCAAGTCTCCGGTCACTCATTTGATCAATCTCCTCCCCTAGAATTGCATCTCTGTCCTTCATTCCCACCTTCCGGCAAATACAGGTCGTGACAGCGTCATTATCACCTGTAAGCACCTTGACGGTGACTCCGTGCTCTCCAAGAGTACGGATAGCCGTCTCGGCTGAATCCTTGGGAGGATCAAGGAAAGCCAAGAACCCGATCAACACCATATCCCGTTCGTCATTGACGGAAAAAGCTATCTCATCCGTCTTCACATTTCTTTGGGAAACAGCAATAACGCGCATGCCGTCAACGTTAAGACTATGGGTAATCCTCAGGATTTTCTTGCGGAGTTCCTTTGTCAGAGGTTCCACTTTGCCGTCGTATTCTGTATGGGATGATATCCTGATCATCTCTTCGACCGCACCTTTGGTCACAATCTGGGTTTTGCCCATATTGTCACGAACAATGACACTCATCCTGCGCCGATTGAAATCGAAGGGGATTTCATCAATTTTGTCAAACCTGGTACATAGATCCCTAATGTCGGAATCTCCGGCATGTTCGAGGATAGCGACGTCCATCAGGTTTTTGAGACCGGTCTGGTAATAGCTATTGATAAAGGCATATCTCAGAACACGTTCGTCCTCTTCTCCATGCGTATTGAGATGATATTCCAGAAGGACTTTGTTTTACGTAATGGTTCCTGTCTTGTCGGTACAGAGAATATCCATCGCTCCGAAATTCTGGATGGAATGGAGTGATTTGACGATGGTTTTCCTGCGAGACATATTAACAGCACCCTTCGCAAGTGAAATCGTCACGATCATCGGTAACATTTCGGGAGTCAGCCCCACTGCTACCGACAAACCGAAAAGCAGGGATTCGAGCCAGTCTCCTTTACTGATCCCGTTGATAAAAAAGACGACGAGAACCATGCACAACATGAAGCGGATCAAAATCCACGATACAGAATTGACGCCTTTTTCAAAACTCGTTTTGACCTTGGGTTTGACAAGTTCCTTAGCCATGACACCAAAAATGGTGCGCTCTCCCGTTGCTACAACAACACCTACCGCCGTACCGCTGATAACGTTGCTCCCCAAAAAGGCGAGATTACTGCACGATAGAGGATTTTAACGCGTTCGGATACAGGTTCAAATACTTTTTCCTGAGGTTCGTTTTCTCCAGTGAGCGAGGCTTGGTTGACAAACAAATCTTTGGATTGGATGATACGAATGTCGGCAGGAACCATATCGCCGGCAGCGAGATGGACGATATCACCGCAAACAATGTCCTCGACGGGGATTTCCTGTTTACCTGAAGACTGGCGTTCAACAAGAACTGTTGTCTGGACCATATCCTGAAGCCGGGCAGCCGCTTGATCCGATCGGTATTCCTGAAAAAAACGGAGCAAGCCGCTCAATGTCACCATCGTCACAATAATAACAACCGCCGTCAGGTCACGATCTTCCGGAGCAACGGCAACATAGTCGGTCCACAACGACACACAGGCCAGAATCAGCAAAACAATCGTAAATGGATTGATAAAAGCCACAACCAACTTGTGAACAATGGAAACCTGCTTTTCATAACTGGTCGTATTGTCGCCTTCAACGGAACGAATGAGTTCAACTTGTTCATCATTCAATCCTGACAGCGTTGTATTCAGTTCACGCATGAGGGAATCCACAGGCAAACGGGCTGCGGAAATAAGAGTGTTACCGATATTTCCGGAAGATCCGGGAAGTTGACGAAATCTTTTTTGCTTATTGGCAATCATAGTAAGAATAGGGGGGGAATCGGTATGCGTAGGCATACCTGTGCTACAGGGAAACAAAAGAAGTTTTCAAACCGTCACAAGCCATCGCTTCACCGGACACCGGAAAGCAGGCAAACGAAAGGATACGCCAAAACGTAAACTCGCAAGGCAGATCAGAAAACAAAGACGTTACGGAGAAAATATTCCGCAACCGATAATCCTAACAAAATAATGTCTTACCGACTAGGCGGAGGAAACCCTCTCCTGGAATAATCGCGGACAACCCCCGATAATAAATTCAAAATACACCGTTTTATTTCCGGTATGGAAACAATCGGCATGTAACAGACGGTGTCCCGTTCGACCGTTTTGCATCGCTGTCCGGCAACGATTTGATTGTGTAATATATTCATGTCCTTACCTGAGACGGGTAAGCTGCTTGCTGAAAAAGCAGCTGTTTTAGGGATTGACATATACTCCGAAAGAAAACGCAACCAGGTTCCATAATCGGTCGGAGTCCGACGCTCCTGTTAGCCGGATAAGCTACAGGACGGAGTAAACTAATGTCTTTTAGATAATAAATCAAGTCTAATAGATCAACAAAATTTTCATCTCAAACAATACATTATGAATAAGTTGTCAAAATTTTGAAACAATCAGAACAAAACATGGAATTTTAAACAATAAAATCATTCTACAACTAAAACGAAGAGTTCAAATACTACGGCAACAAATTCTATAGCACATCCTCTCAATGAAATATCGAGATAAATCTCCAGGATGCAATACTCTTGGTACCATAACAGATCAAAGAACATGCAAATATGTCTTCATCATCCCATCATGGTATTACTTTTAGTCTGTTGTTCAGTTAATCTTCTCGCCGAATAGTTTGCCCTGTTGGGTTATTACAGAGGAAAACGGTTTTTCCACTGTTTTTATTGTTCCCTCCGCGACTTCAAATAAGAAAAACGCCTCGAAATACTTGATTACGAGGCGTTTATGAAGATGGTACGCGGTACTGGTTTCGAACCAGTGAATCCAACCCTTGTTGTTTGAGAGTGTTCGCACATGTTTAACTTTATTCATAAATCAATATGTTATGAAAAATGTGAACATGCGCGAATTCTCCTGTACAAGCACGAAAGGTGCTAGTATAGGTGCTAGTAGTTTATGGCGTATTTGCGTAGAAGATCAGGCTCTAAATACTGGTTCGCTCAGTGGAACGACCCCGTATCCGGAAAGAAAATTACCCGGTCAACCAAGGTAGAGGCCAAAAGCGGCAATCGCCGGAAGGCCCAGGATATAGCCGACGAGTTCGAAGAAGAGACAAAAAAGATCCGTACGGAAATTCAAGTCAGAAAGGTGCTGAATGACCTTCATACCCGAATCACGGGGAATAATGTAGTGGTGAAAACCGTGCGGGAAGTTTTCGACGAATGGATCGATAACCAGTCCGGGGGAATCAGCCGCAATTCGCTTCTTGCTTATCGGGGAAGTATTGAAGCATTCCTGTCCTGGTTCGGAGAACGCTCTGATCAAGAGATCAACCTTGTCACGCAAAAAGATATTGTCGACTTCCGCAACGCTACAGAAAAACAGCGTTCCGGGGCAACGGTCAACAAACACCTGAAATTGCTTCGGCGGATTTTTGCAGACGCCAAGAAGAAAGCCTACATCAGCATCGACCCGACGGATGGAGTTAACATCGTCAAACGTCGTAGACAGGAAAGCGGCAGGCAGGCATTTTCTGCGGAAGAATTACAGCGAATAGTGGATCTGGCAGACCCGGAGTGGAAAAGCATGATTCGTTTTGCCTTGTATACGGGCGGTCAACGTCTCGGCGACATTGCCCTGCTGAAATGGGCCAATATCGACCTTCAGGAACAGGTGATCCATTTCCAGACCAAAAAGACAGGCCGACAGATTGTCATCCCCATCATTCCCCCTCTGCTCAAGCACATCAACAGTCTGACGCCTCCCGCATCGGAGAATACCTTTGTACACCCCCGTGCCGCCGCTTCTTTTGAAGCCCAGGGTTCGCCTCGCCTATCGAGCGAGTTTGGTAAAATTCTGTACCAAGCTGGCTTGAGGGATACCCATCCTCAAGCATCCCGCAAGGCATCAGACCCGAACTTCAAATCCGGTCGCAGAAAAATATCGGTTTTATCTTTCCACTCCCTGCGGGCGACTGCCGCCACAATGCTTCACGCCGCAAACGTACCCCCGGCCATGGTTCAGGACATTGTTGGGCATGACTCTGCCGAAGTTCATAGCCGGTACGTCAAACTGGGCAGGGATAATGTACGAAGAGCCTTGGGTAACTTGCCTGAACTCTAAGTTTTCGAATTCTTAATCTTACCATAGGGGATTATTCGGAATCCGGGATATAATGTTTCTGGTGTTAATACAGAAAGGAGTATTCCGAATGGTTCAAAATGTGAGGGGATCGTCTCTATTCAGAAACCTATCAGCAGGTACAAGGCTTTTTATGTGCTGAATCAATATGAGTTTTTACTATTTTAATCATTGGAGCGAATGTTTTTGTAATTTCCTGCATTCCTCTCATTCGGGGAATCAATCTATTCCATTAGTCTTAGAACTATCGTGTATCTCTGAAAATCCTCCTCTCTCCGTGCCATATATCCATGAAGAAGAAGCTTCTCTGCTTTCTGCCTGAGAAACCAATAATCAATGAACATGAATACTCGTTGCATTCACACGCAAAATTTATCGCAACCGTGACAACAATTCGCTGTCCACTCCGTGTTTTGGGGATAATGGCCATCACCACGCTTATCATCTACCGAAGCTTTCTCATATCAGTCCAAGGCCTTTTCCCATGCAAACCAATCATCAGAAGTTTACGGAACTCTTCACATGGTTGAGCCGCCGTGTCTAATGGCAGGTATAGAACAGGCATAACAGATAGTCTCTCTCATGTACCTGCATATCAAGTCATAGTATCCTGATTACATGCTGCCTAAAAAGGAAATGACGGAGTTTTTCAGCTCGATCCAAAACAAACTACACTAAGCTATTACTAGATACAGTTCCACTGGGCTAATGATAATGCGCTTCAATGGTGAGGTTCCCTACAGTCCTATTTGAACTTGTTCAGGGGAACTCCCGATGATAGAAAATATCATGGATCAGCGTGGTCAGGCTAAGAGTTCAGAAATAGCTCCCTCTCCTCATTTTACGGAAGCGATGAAAAGATATGCTCGGCGAGTGTTTGGGATATACAACCCAGTAACTGGGCAAAGAGATCAGTACTATAGGATAAGTAATTTTCTTAATGTTAGCAGATCTTGTTCTTCTTTTAATCCTAGCCAGAATCGTAGGAACAAAAGACAGGTCATAAAGATCGGCAGAACTTTTTTTGTTCATTCTTACCCCAGAACATTGCCGATTCTAAATCATAACTATTCAAATCAAGAGGCATATTTGAAATTTTCATTTATTGAAAATAACGATAAATTTAGATTGCATTCTGCTGATTTTTTTGTCCATTTTCCTAAAAAAAGCGTTCCTATCAACGAAATAAGTGTTTCTGAAGAAAGAAAAAAATGGAGAGAACTTGGAATTATACAAAACAATAATATATTAAATCCTGGTTTTGCTAGATATGTTATTACTCATCCAGATTCCTTCGGTTTTCGTTCAGTTGGCCAAATAATAGATGAATATATTCAAGAAAAGTCTCCTTTATACAAGGCATTCGAACAAAAATATGAAGATTATCTAGGAGATTTTGTTGATTCTGTTTTTGAGGAAATTAGTTGCTTGGATTATGGGACTTTTATTATGACTCTGAATTCTGATGAAATGGAGTTTAATATTAATCAGGGATGGCGAGAAATTAAACATGAAGATATTGTTAATATTTTTGAAGAATATGGAGAAGTAGAAGATATTCCTTATCTTTCGTATAAAGGGTCACTTGATATTCCTTATCCGAAAAATTTTAAGCAATTCATAATTAATTTTATATTTATTTTAATTATAGTTAAATCCAAGGATATTGAAGATGTAGACCCAATAAAAATTATTAATCAATCTATTCCCGGAAGAAAGGAAACGGCTCAAATCCTAGAATATTTTTTATCTTTGAAGGATGGATCCCATATAGATAAATCGAAGAAGAAGACTGATGCTTTTCGGACTGCTGCCCGAATTGTCTCTGATCAAATCTCTGTGGAGTTCCCTTCCAAGAATGAAAAAATGTTTGAAAGTACGGAGTCAGTCCTGCTGTCGAGGATTAGTTCCCATCTGAATTCTCTTAAGATTGGATTTATTTAAATTCTATGTTATTCCATTTATTGTAAATAACATAACAACTTCATTATGGATACGTATGGATGATGGATATGTTGTTTTTCGGTAAAGTTACGACCGCTCAAATGAGCGATTGAAATGAAAAACGAAAAAAACAAATCCAATGAGTCATTGACGAGTCCATCCTCTATTTCTATTCAGAATAGGGAATGGTGGACAGTCAATGAGACACTGAAACAAGGATGGTTTGGCAGAACGACCCTGTACAAACTCCTGAATAACGGCAGCATCAAATCCAGGTTGATTCGTTCGGATCAGTACGCCATTACAGGAAAGAGATTGATTCACGCTCCTTCCGTTCTGGCATTCATTGAACGATCGGAGGGCATGGATGCACATAAAGCCGATTTTGATAATACGAACCTCCATGAACAAGGAGACCGCTAATTCATGGATAAAGATACTTTAGCGTATCTCAAACGAGATCGTGAAGCTTTGGAACGCGTATTGTTATACTACAGCCGCGGAGGTGAAGAGCTTAAGATATGGTTCGAAAATCGGAAGAATTCCGTTCCTTGTCCTTTTCATGTGGATAACAATCCCTCTCTGTCGATCTATCAGAAAGAAGGAATCTGGAGATGGAAGTGCCATCGATGCGACATTGGCGGCACTCTTGTAGATGCCGTCCGTCATGGTTCTCCAAACTGTATGTCTTTCTCTGACTGGTTGGAGGAACTGGAACTCATCCTGAAACCTTCAATGCGTGTCTACAATGAATTTCCCTTCAAGGGAGATAGAAAGAACGAGTGTATTTCGGAAGAAGGTATTTGTCATCCTCCCTTTTTGGGCGATGAAGAGACTGAAAAAGCAATTCGGTATAATGATCGGTTGCTGAACTCTTCTGACAACATCCAAAAGTTAGCCGACACATTCGGCTTGTCTCCGGAAATCATTCGTTTGCACGCCAGTGAAGAGGAACGGGGATTGCTGGGCATAAGTCCGGCCGGGGAGGCTGTCTACTTGTATACGTTCATCATATCCGAGGTAGAACAAGAGCTCTTAGGTATCAAGATCCGTACAGGGAAAAAGCCTCGCAGATTCTATTTCGAATGCGGTAAGCCTTTTCTCTGGGGGTATCATGCTCTTTTAGATAAGGAAAAAGTGATTCTTACTGAATCGGAAAGCGATTTGTTGGCCATAGATGATGTACTGCTGAGCTGGGATGAGGAGAAATGTGGAGAGCGTCCAGGATTGGCCGCTGTTCCTGGCTCCGGAAATTTCAAGTCTGTATGGGCTCCCATGTTTCAGGGGAAACGGGTGGTGATCGCATTTGATGGAGATGAGGCAGGTCTCAATGGTGCGGGAAAAATTCGCACCTTGCTCTCTCCTTATGCTGAATACGTAACCTTATGGAACTTGCCTGACGGGATAAAGGATGCCCGTGAATTTATCATCAATAAAGGGAGGCTGGAAATGCGCTCTCTTCTCATGAACACATTTAAAATTTCATATTAAACATGACCTCTATGATTTCAGAAGACGAAATAGACATACCTTATCCTCCTTTTCCTGTGGATATACTTCCCGCAGTTCTCAAGGAAACTGTCTCGAATATATGTGAAAAAACAAATATTCCCGGGGCTATTATTGCCTATCAATGCCTGGGGATTCTTTCCGGTGTTGTTGGTAACAGCATTCAAAGCAAGCTGGGCTCATTGCCCATCTATCCCAATTTGTTTATCATTGGAGTAGAATACTCTGGGATTGGAAAAACGAAATCAGCCAGCATCCTCTGCCGAGGCCTTCGTCAAGCTCTATCTCCATGGATAGACGAGTCGAATGCGAAAAGGATAAAGGCGGAGATGGAATGGGAAGAATTGAATAAATTGTACAAAAAACAATTCCGGGAAAATGAACAAAAATCGGACTCTCAGGAACCTGGGCATGATCTTCAGCAACTTGCCAATAGGATCACTATTTTACAGAGGCAGAAGAATATCCGAGGAGATATCATTATTTCCGATATCACTCCCGAAAAAATGGCTTCAGCCATGGAGGGAATGCCTGACCATGCCTTGCTTTCCTTTTCTTCTGATGCCAGACAACAAATCGAATCATTGCTTAATGGGTATGGGAATAACAAGTCTTCCACAGAGGGGACATACCTGCAGTTCTTTAGTCATGAATCGTTTTCTCAAGAACGAAAAACAACACAGTCCGTCTCTATTAATGAACCATGTTTGGCTCTTCAATGGAACATCCAAATGGACAAATTCGATAAATTGACTTCCAATGAGGTTATGCGGGAATCCGGGTTTGTCGGACGGACTCTTTTCGCTTCCAGCGGAGTAAGGAAAACGGAATGGCAGAGTTTCTTGTCTGAGAATTCGATCAATGTTGAAGGTTGGGACAAACTCATGTTTGATTTGATCCAGCTGAGACGGAATTTAGTCGGGAATTTACAAGAACCGAGCAGAATTCAAATCATAGTTCAAGATCCACGTGGCTTTGATCAGGTACTGTCCGATTTTCATGTAAATCTGCCCTCCTTCCATTTGGACAAGGAACATGAAAATCGTCAGATCGAAATACTCTTAAGGCTATCCTTGGTGTTGGCCATTGCCGATCAATGCCAGCTTCTTAGAGACTCGCCAGAGAGGATTTGTCTTCAAGAAAATCATTTGCGACAAGGAATAATAATTCTCGATTGGTTCAATCAATGCAGACTAAGGCTCATGTCTTCAGGAAGGTTCAATTCCCTTTGGAACATTCTTCTGAAAATTTTCATTGCTATGAAAAAGGAGAGAAATTCTGATCATGATAAATCCTACACCTGCACTAGCGGACGATTGACTCGCCATCGTACCGTTGGATCATTGGATGAATTAAAAGAGGTAGCAGAAACATTTCCCCAGTGGATCACCCTGACAGAAACAGAACGGCAGGATTCCTTGAAAGTAACGTGGATAGGAGGAAATCCCAGGTAATGATTACAGGCAATTCCGGTATTCAGGCAGTCTCTTATAATCATAGTTTAAAGGAGGTGACAGGAGTGGGCGTCTACGGCAATTGGAAGTATTAACCTGTTATATGAAGATGGACGGAACATGTATCCGTCATTTCCCGGCCTCTGCATGCAATGCGTGCGGAGGCCTTTTCATCATTAACCATTAATAATATCAAGTCATCATGGCTATCAAACTCATCGCCAACTACAGCAAGCGCCTCGGCCTGCCGGGGTATTCCTCCCATCAGTTTGAAGTCTCCATCGAAACGGAGATCGGAAACACGTCAGAACTCGATTTTGCCGCAGAACGCCTCTACAGCTCACTCCAGTCCGCTGTGGATGCCCAGATCCAGCAGGTCGGATTTGTCCCCGATGCTTCTTATGGTTCGGGAAGTGTATCCGGCACGCCGCTTCCTGCCATGCGCCAGGTTCCACGGCTGCCTGTACAGCCATCTTCGAATCCCCGGACATCTCATTCCGGAGAACCGGCATGGAGCTGTTCGGAAAAACAGAGGCAGGTTATTCTATCGCTGGCACGTAAAAACGGGATCAACGATTCCGCACTTCATGATCTGGCCGTACTCTGCTTCGGCAAGGGAGTCCCACAGTTGAACAAGCTGGAAGCTTCTACCCTGATCAAAGAACTGATGGAAACATCCGGAGGAACGTCCCGAAAGAATTCCTCCACCGGAAACTATGCCCGGCACCAGGCGGAAGCTGTAGCTGGAATACGGTAACATCCATGTGTCCCCTTTGCCGGAGCCTTTCCATGGAGGGCTCCGGCAAAGGGCTTTTTTATCTGCTGTATCCCAAGCTTCCAGAGCCAGGAAACACCCGAAGGTTGATTATCGAAACACTTCTTCGCAAAGCAGACATTTGCTCGATTCCAGATATATTTCATTCATGAAAATCACATCATATTGTGATTTTACAAGAAAACAGAGTGGACAGAACATACGAAACATGATATTTCACATTGTATTGTGAATTTGGGTGATATCGGAACATACATTCGAGAACGACGCCGGGCGCTGGGCATTACTCTGAAGGATTTGGCCGAACTTTCCGGCATAGGAATCAATACGCTCAATAAAATCGAACTTGGACAGGCCAATCCAACGTTCAGAATCCTGATGGAGCTGTTCGAAGTACTTGGACTGGAAATGTCGCTGAACCCCAAAAGAACCGATGTGATGAAAGGACCTGAATCATGAGAAAAGCCCTTGTGTTATTGAGGAATATCCCTGCCGGGACATTGACGGAGGAATCCCCTTCCAGCTATGTATTCCGGTATCTGGAATCCTACCTGTTGCAGAAAGAACTTCCTCCCGTCAGCCTGACAATGCCGAAAACTTCCGAAGAGTATCGTTCCTCTCATCTATTCCCCGTTTTCTTCAACATGCTCTCGGAAGGCGTCAACAAGGAAATCCAGTGTCGTCATTTCCATCTGGATGAAAAGGATCATTTCGGCTTGCTCCTTGCGACAGGTCATGACGACACGATTGGAGCATTAACGGTACAGCCTTATACCCACGATGAACATTGACCGCTGTCCCTCAACGCTGGTTCCCGGATTCGCCTCCTACAGCCCGGCCGGATTGCGGAAGCTGTTCGACGGTAAAAAAGTGTCTCCAATTCTTCCCTATGACGCCCCCGGCCTTCATGGCGAACCGCAAGAGTTTCTGGAAAACCGAGAGCACATTTCCATCTCAGGGGTTCAGGAAAAATTCTCTGTTCTTGTTGACCGGGGAACAATCCGTCTGACCAAGTCGGGAGAACAGGGAACGCATCTTCTGAAACCCATCTTATCACGCCTTGCCCGAGCTTTCGACATGCCGGCCAACGAACACGTGACCATGCAAATTGCCGCTCAGATATTCGGCATTTCAACGGCTCCCAACGGACTATGCTTTTTCCGGACCGGAGAACCGGCCTATATCACCAGGCGATTTGACATCACTCAGGAAGGCGGCAAACTCCGCAAGGAAGACTTCGCCTCACTGGCCGGGAAAACATCCGCCCAGGGCGGTTCCAACTTCAAATATGATTACTCCTATCTGGAAATGGGAGAGCTCATCCGCCGTTATGTCCCCGCATGGAGAATTGAAATGGAACGCTTCTTCCGCCTGGTGTTGTTCAATTATCTATTTTCGAACGGCGACGCGCATTTGAAGAATTTCTCCGTACTGGAAACTCCCCAGGGAGATATGACCTTGTCCCCCGCGTACGATCTGCTCAACACAAGCCTGCACATTCAGGACAGCGATTTCGCCCTGTCCGGCGGCTTGTTTCGGGGCGTATCCACGCACACGAATCGCAACCTGTTTGAAGAGTTCGGACGGCAACTGGGGATGCCGGACAAACGCATCAGGACAGTCATCGACAATCTGATGAAATCCAGGGAAGAAGTAGAGACCCTAGTGGAGTGCTCATTCCTTTCCCCTCCGGCCAAACGGGCCTATATGCTTTCCTACAGGACGCGCTACAATACCCTTCGATGAATTACCTGCCATTTCCTTGGCCCCTGTCATGATCTGATGCCAATAGGAGCAAAAGTACACACAAGCAGCCACAAAGTGTGTGCTTTTGATTCAAAACTTTCGATACACAGCAATTCTTGTCGGCTGACCGTTATATAGACCTGAAGGCAGGCATTTAACTTCTGCCTTCATTCCTCGACACCCGTTTCCCCTTTACCGGGAAGCGGGTGTTTTCGTTTCAACCCATATTTCATCATCAATATGAACAATATCATCGCATTGCCTCATCATCCGGCGACAGCCCGGCACATCCTGCCTTTGGAAAATAACAGACAGGCTGTTCTTCCCCAGCAGAGAAACATTATGCCGGAACCGGCAGCGGTTCCGATCACTCCCCCGACCGTATTCCGTAAAGGGCTTCTCCTCCATTGCGGAGCCGAAGTCGTCGACAGGGGAACGCTGTCCCGTGTGGAAACCCCGTCCTGTACGGAATCGTGGTTCCCGATTCCCCACGACTTTCTCCTGAAGGAAGTGGAATCCCAGCTCGCCGCCCACGGCTTCGGGATCGGGGAAACCACCCATGCCCTCAGCCATGAAGGGAAACGGTATTTTGGCGTCCTCCAAATCCTGCGGCCCGACGACGGCCCCGGCGACTACTCGTGGATTGTCGGCATCCGCAACTCTCACGACAAAACTTTCCCGGCCTCCCTGGTCATGGGAACGCGTGTGTTCATCTGCGACAACCTTGCGTTCAACGGAGAAGTGAAACTCTCCCGGAAACATACGAGGTTCGCCGTGCGGGATCTGCGCTTCATGACCTCCCGGGCTGTCGGACGGCTTGGGGAACAATTCCATCGAGAAGACGAACGGATCGCCGCCTATAAAAGACAGAGACTGACCGACAAGGCCGCTCATGATCTTCTGATCCGGGCGGTCGACTGCCGGGCTATCACGCCGACCGTCCTGCCGGAAGTCATCAGGTACTGGCGGGAGCCGCTTCATGAAGAATTCAGACCCCGTACCGTCTGGAGTCTGTTCAACGCCTTCACGGAGCAGTTCAAGGCCGTCAACCCGCATGTGGCAGCCAAACGGAGCCAGGCTCTGCACGGCCTGTGCGATTCCGTCTGCGGCCTGATCGCCTGAGTGTAATAAAAAAAGACAACAGGAAAGGAAACATCTCATGGATTCATCCTACTCATTGACAGGAGCGCAAGCCGCCGTCCTGATCCTGGCTCAATCCGTATCCGGACAAACGAGCGATGAACTGATCGGCTCCTTCCACTCGGAAGAACGGGGGCGGGTCAGGCAAATCATTCGCCTGCTGGAACGCCGTGGACTGCTCGTCTGCCAAACGGGGGAAGACGATCCCTTCGTCTTCCCCCGCACCTGGCACCCTACCTGGGACGGACGAATAGCCTTGCTGGAATGGGCCTCCTACCTGGGCAATATTCGGCTGGCCGGCAGGAACCCTTCGGCATCAACCTGTTCCCGGACAGTTCCCAAACAGGAAGATCACCATCACCCCTCATCCGTATGCTGACTTTCCTTCTCGTAACCGTCGCCGGCTGGTTCCTGTTCCCGTGGCTGTTCGCCATACTCAAATGGGGAATTGTGCTGGCTTTCGGCTTGATGACGGCAGGACTGCTTTTGTGGTTCTGCCTCTTTTGAAGAGACATCCCTCCAGACACCGGAACCATGTACCACATCGTCAAATACAAGGACACGCGTTACTGGGCAGTACTCCATCACAATGGAAAACTGCTTGCTGTCGTCGTGTACAAAAAAGGCGCCGAGGCCATTGTCCAGGCATTGGAACAAATCCTCATCGACGCCGTTACTCACCCACAGTCGCCATGTCCATGATCAAAATCATCCTGTTCGAACTCACCCGCATCCTGCTGGGCTATGCTTCCGACAAGGTTGGCGAGTTCATCCGGAACAAGCAGAGGAACGAATATCGACCTTCTTCCTTTGACGAGGAAGAAGAGGAATATCCCTGGTCTCAACATCCACCCCGCTGATTCCATGATCCTCGCCCAGCTGCTGCAAGCCATTTACAACCTCATCGCCCAACGATGAGATATGCCTTCCAAGACGACATGCTGTCTGAGGAAGGCGCTCAAGAGGCAGTCGAATCGACTCCTCTTTTTTAGCTATAGCGTCCTATGAGAAATACCATCCCATTGTATTTTACAGGCAGAAACAGGTACAGAACCGGGATTGCTTCTTGCAACTGGAGACATTTTTCATAAACTGTTTTTCATTACGTGGATCATTCTCTCCTTACACAAAAAGATTACCATGGAAGAACGATGGCCTACAGTTGATGACATTTGCAAATATCTCAATGTGAGCAACGAGATATGCCGGGCCAACCGGGTAGGACATCAATGGATGTTCAAGCAAAACTAGGTAGATGAATGGGACTACTCTGGTGGCGCAAAGGACAAGCCGGAAAGGGATGAACAGTAATCAATGGAACGACCAAATAACACAACAGCCCTTGGAACTTATAATACCGCCATCAATGTGATTGGTGGCCTGAAGGATTGTAGTGTCATTTTTAAAGCCATAGATTCTCATTTCAATCAATCTGACTCGTTAAAAGAACTCGTCAATCAACGTAATGAATTTAACCTTCGTACAGAAAAGAGCCGCACAAGGATTGAGCGAGAGGTTCGAAAGGCTTTCCTGCAATTTAAGGGTGAAAAGCATCAGGATCTCGTTCAGGGGATCTTCACCGAGCGTGTGCCCCTGCAGGACAAAGAGCTGGTTCTGTTTTGGCAATTCGCTCTGAACAACAGGTTATTCAGAGAGATCTCCTCTCGTGTTTTTGCCAAGACCTACTACTCAGGCCGCGCCAGCATATCTAAAGACGACATTACCGCGTATCTAAAAGAATTTCTGCGGCAGAATGAATCGCTGGGAATAAGCTGGTCTGAAAATACGATCAACACGCTTTCGACCAAATATTTGAATCTGATGAGCAAGCTCGGATTCCTGAGCCCCGGGAGAGTCAAATCATTCAAGCACATCAGACCGTCCTCGGAAGCGCAGGTGCTCTTCCTCTATTTTGCGAAGTTACTCTCTTCAAATGCCAGTAATATCCTGACAAATGAATTGCTGCCCATTAGCTTTGTTCCGTCGGGAGATGTTCAGGATCGGCTGAAAAAGTTCTCCCTTAAAGGCTTTTTCAATATGAATTTTAACGGTGTCGCTTTGAACATCGAACTAACCCATAGCTATAAAGGAATTTGCGATGCCTTATATAACTGATCATCAGCAGAAATTTACTGATCTGAAGTTTCACATAGCAAACCAAGATCAATTGAGACGTCAGGCGAATGGCGGGAATAGCATTCTGTTTTCATATCCCCCAGACGAAGAACAGCAATACATAGAGAAAGCCAAAGAGCTCTATGTGGACAACGCATCATTTATCGATGTCAGTAAATTGCTGGTTCAGTTTATTGATGAGGATGGCTGGGATTCGTTCAGTGAGTATTACAATGATTTCAAAAATACTCCTCACCTTATTTTTCGATCGGACGATCCCACACCGGATCTTTTTGACCTGATTATCAGTGAAATTGAGAACGCCTGTCGCGACGACAAAATTCCATTTCTCATAAGAACCGGTTGCCTCTTTGGAACAGGGATCGAAAACGTAAACATCATGGAGCATAAGGCCGTCATGAACCTGCCTCATCCTCTGGTGATTTTTTACCCGTCAAAAATTGAGGACGACAACATTTACTTTTTGAACTTCAAACCTGCATCGAAGTATCGCTGCACGTTGGTGAAATAAGGGGCTGTACATGACAAAAATAAACGAAATTCTGACTCTGGATCTTCAGGAAGATATTAAAAATGTAATCGACCTGGAGGATCGCTCTGAACTGGAAATCCAGCAGGAAATTGAATCCTATATCGTGACCGAGGGAATTGGTCGGCACCTATACAATTTCACCAACCAGTTTACCTCTAACATCAAAGAAACGGGCGTCTGGCTGTCCGGCTTTTACGGTTCCGGGAAATCCTATTTCGGCAAGATGCTTGGATACATCATCGACAATCCCACCATCAACGGAACGCCAGCCCGGGAGCGCTTTATTCCAAGGCTGAAAGGCGTTTCAGACGAGAGCCTCATTGAAAACTCCATCCGCAACCTCGAAGCAATTAACAGTAGGGTTGTATTCCTCGACGTGGCCAAGCAAAACACAGACAGAGGACTGGCGTTTACTCTTTTCGCCAACCTTCTGAAAAACCTTGGCTTCCGGGATGACATCTATGGCTACATGGAGTTTGATCTCTTCATTGATGGCAAACTCGATGAATTCAAAGGCAAAGCCAAGTCCCTTGAGGGGCAGGAATGGGATGAGCTGAAGACCAGCAACCGTCTGGTCGCAAGGGTTATGCGAAAGGTGTTCGCTGAGATGGGATACAGTGAAGCCGACTATGCCGATACCCAGAAAGTATACAGTTCCGCCATTGAGGACTTCTCGGCAAGCAAATTTAAAGCTGAACTTGAGAAGTATCTGAAAGCCAGACCGGATGAAACGCTTGTCTTTGTCTTTGACGAAGCCAGCGAAGCGATCAGTCAGAAAAAGTTCACGCTACTCGATCTGGAAGGCATCAGTGAAGCACTTTCGAGCATCAGCAACAAGGTCTGGACCATCGCCATTGCTCAGGAAAAGCTCGATGATGTCATCAATAATGCCAATGTGAATCGCAGCCAGCTGACCAAGGTAACCGACCGTTTCAAGACCAAGGTACATCTTGAATCCACAGAGGTGGATGTCATCATCCGCTCCCGATTGCTCCATAAAACAGATGCCGGTCACAAGCAGCTTGCGGATTACCACAAGAAAAATGAAGGGCTCGTATCGGATGCCACAAACCTGAAATCATCCTTTCCGACCAAGACGGCCGATGCGGACGAGTTTGCAACCTACTATCCGTTCCACAAATACCAGTTCGATATTCTGCAGAAATTTTTATTCAGCTCCAATGCGCTGGTGGCCACTCAGATTGCCGCTCGTGGAATGATCATCACCACGTTTGACGTGCTCCGGAAACAGATGCGGGAAAAAGAGCTCTACAGCTTCACCCCGGGATACGCAATCTGCACAGAGGCACAAACAGCACCTCCAATCGGGCTGGTTAACAAATACGATACAGCCAAGAAGATTTTGAACGAGCGAGGCAGCACCGTCGACGGTGAAAAGCTGCTGAAGACCATTCACTTGTTGGCAGATTCCGAAGTTGTGTCGCCGACCGTGGAAAATATAACCAAGAGCTACATCTCGGACATTACCACCTACTACGATGTCAAACCGGTCATTGAGGAGGCGCTTGCATTGCTGCTTGAAGCCAAGGTGCTTCTGCTTTCGAACAACAACTACAAAATAACATCCGATCTTGAGGGCAAGCTCCTTGAGGAGATGAAGGACTTTGATGTCGAGCTTTTCAGCAAAAAACGCTCACTGATCAACTGCATCAAGGACTACAAACTGTTTACTCCGGTGGCTACCTTCAATGATGGCACGGACAGTTTTAAATTCAGCGTCCTGTCTGATCAGGATGACGAGCTGACAGGTCCGGGCAGCAAGCAGCTGAAACTGACGGTCTACAGCCTTTTTAATATCAGTGAGAATCGGCAGGACTTCATTGAGAACCTCAAGCTGGAGACCCAGTATCAGAAGGATCTCATCACACTGGTGCCGGACAACAAAGAGTTCACCCTGATCGACAAATTGATTGGTGAAGTCAGTCGCTACTCCTACATGGAAGAGAAATACTCCAATGAGTCAGATCCGGCCAAGCGGCAGATCATCCGTGACTTTTCCATTATCCGGGAAGAGAAGGAAAAGGAACTCCGGGTCAAAATTGAAAAGGCATATCGCAATGCCTCGTTGATCTACATGTTTGATGAGAACCTGCTCAACGCGGATACCTTCAAAGGCACCATTAGCGAATTGCAGCGAAAGCTCATCAAAAACATTTATACAAAGCGTCTGGCCTCCGGTCTGTCTGAAAGTCTGGTATCCAAAATTTTCAGCACTCGTAGGGAAGGCTTGAGCCGCTTGTTTTCCGGAGATGACTTCAAATTTTTCGACAGCCACGGCAACTTTACCGGCGATCACCTGAAAGTGGTTGAAGAGATCAATGCCAAGATCAAGAGCCGCTACGTTGACGGCCGCACACTCGAATCTGACCTTTCCGGCGCACCGTGGGGCTATTCTTTCGGAACTATCGTTTCAACCTTAGCCGCGCTCTTGCGTGCCGGTCGCCTGTCAGTCAAATACAATGGGGATACTTGGTTCTCCCATGAGCAGAGCGGCATTCAGGAAGCCTTTACCAATGCCACCAAGTTCAAGTCTGCATCGTTTAAATCCATTACCGCCACGCTGACTGCCGCCCAGAAAAATCAGGCGGTCCAGTTGCTGATGGATCTGGAAATTGAATCCCATGCCGGGCGCAAGGTGGACTGGAACACCAACGACTTTGATCTGGCAGACAGTATCAGACACATGGCCGATCATTTCATCGGCGCACTAACAACGCTGGGTGATACGGTTGATGGATTTGAATCTTTGTTCCCGACAGTCGCAAATCAAAAGCAAACCTTACTGAGCTATGGCGGCAAGGTCACGGAAAGCAATTACATCGAAAAAGTCGAATACCTGCTGACCAACAGCGATCAGTTTTCCAGTGCCATCCAAACCATCCTGAAGGCGCAGAAGTTTATCAAAAAGAACTTCTCCAAAGTCAGGGAGTTCAAACGCTTCATCGAAGAGGTGGTGAGTGAACTCAAAAAGGCGGATCGGACCGACAACAGTATCAAGGAAGCACACGAAGAGTTTAACCGCCTGTACAAGCAGGACATGGTCAAAAACTTTGGCAGCCTGCAGCAGCAGGTGCAGATCGTCAAAGACAGCTATTACAAGCTGATCAAGAACGCCGCAGCCGGTATGAGCCATGAATACCAGCTGCTTAACGGCAAAGTCGATGCAGCTCTCAGGACTTTAAAAGGCTACCCGGCCGACTTGAATGTTCAGAACCAGAGAAAGCTGGACGAGCTCAAGCGTTACTGCTCGGGCCGGATCATTAAAGAACCGGTGCTGGAATATGCCATCACCTGTAAAAACTGCGGCTACTCACTTTCGGATATTCTGAACTACACGGCGCTGGCTCCCACCAAGGATAACGAGCTCCTGATTCTTCAAAGCGGATTTATTGCCGAAGCACCCAAACCGGAACCGGATACTGGGGGCGGTTCTCCGGATCAGCCTCCGGCTCCTAAGAAACCGCGCAAAGTACACTTTCAGGTGACCAGCAAGGTCATGACGGTACAGAAATACAAATCGCTCCTTACGTCTCAGCTCACGTCACTGGCCGCTGCCAGACCGGATGAAGAGATCGAGCTGGATATAGAAACTTTATGACAGGATGTTAGCAGATGAAATTACCAGAACATGTAGATAAGCTCCGAGACCTCATTGAGGCGGCTTTTGATAAACATTTCGCCCGGCTGGGGATCGGTAAAACCAAGCAGCTGGACATCGAAAAACTCCCTGGAGATGTCAGGCCCAAACGGCTGCGCTTCGAGGAGATGCTTGAAAACCATATCGGGGAAACCGGCGATTACGAACACGCCCGGGAAAAACTCATCGATGAACTTACCTTTACCCTGTTTAACCGACTGGCAGCCGTCAAAGTCATGGAGGCTGCCGCATTGTTTCCGCCGGTTCTGACCAAACAGCCGGAGCACGGGGACCGCTCTTTCGGCCATAAGGCATGGCTGGAAATGAACCCTCACATGCGTTCGGAAGAGCTGGAAGGTATCCGTGAATACCTGAAGACCGCTTTTGACGAACTGGGTGAGACGCTTCCGCTTTACAGCAAAGCCTATCCCTATGCCTTGCTGCCCGATGCCATCAGTCTCAATGAGATCATCGATGCCTTTAACGCGGTGGAAAAGGATAGCCAGGTGGGCAGCGACATCTGGCAGAGCGACGATGTGCTCGGCTGGATGTATGAGAGCTACAACAACGTCAAGAAAAAGGCTCACAAAGACAGCGGCGACAAGACCGAATACAACAAGGTGTCCCTGCAGTCACAGGTCTATACACCTCGCTGGGTAGTCCAGTTTCTGGTGGAAAACTCACTGGGGAAACTCTATCTGGAAATGTATCCGGATTCCGAGATTAAGCGTCGCTACAAGATTGCCAACGCACCGCAGACACAGGAGCGGAAGCCTAAACCGATGTATAAGGTCAAAGCCATTGACCCGGCGTGCGGATCGGGCAACTTCCTGCTTTATGCCTTTGATTTCTTCTATGAGCTCTATGTTGATCAGATCGATAATTACGGCGCGGATTACGACGAAAAAGAGATCCCCAAGCTGATTATCGAAAACAACCTGCACGGCATCGATCTGGATGACCGGGCGGTTCAGCTGGCCCAGCTCGGGCTGTTTATCAAGGCCAAGAAGAAGCGCCGCACCATTGGCGAACTGGCCTTCAACGTGGTTTCTTCCGATTTTTACCTGCCGGAATATGAAGCCGTTGAGCACATCTTTACCGAAGGCACCACGCTGGACAAAAGCCAGCAGGAGCTGATTGCCGAGATCTGGAACGACCTGCAGTATGCCTACAAGTTCGGCTCACTCATTCGTCTCGACGAAAAGATCAAAGCCAAACTGAAGATGCTGGAAGCCAAACAGAGCTCAGCTCAGCCGGAGTTGTTTACCGCCATGGAGATTGCGGCGTACAAGGACTTTGCCGCGACTTTCTTCACAAACTTGAAAACAGCGGTCGAGCAATACGCTCAGGCTCAGGGCAGCACTTTCCTAACCAGCAAGACTCGGGATGCTATCACCTTCCTTGAACTACTCACCACCGAGTACGATGTGGCCACGGCAAATCCGCCCTATACGGACAGTGGTGATTTTGGTCCAGAGCTTAAGGAGTTTATTGAGGACAACTATAAGAAGCCGTACAAATTCCACACGAACCTCTACGCCACCTTCATCAAGCGGTGTTTCGAGTTGTCCGGAGAGCATGGCAAGGTTGCAATGATACATCCTCGAACATTCATGTTTATCAAAACATTTGAGGATGTCCGAAAATTCATGATCGATAAAACACATATCAATGTTTTTGTCGATTATAGCTTAAGCAATCTATTCGGGGCGATCATGGTCGACCCTGCTTTTTATGTGTTGGAAAAAGGATCATCGAAAGGCCGAGATGCTTGGTTCGTATCTCTGGATCAGTACACGCGAACTCCAAATGAAAAATATAAAAAGGATTTCTGCCTACAGGCCCTTGATGACCATATCAGTGACACTGAAAATGAGCATAACTACACCCTCCCTCAGTCCAAGCTAAAGGTCATCAAATCTTGGCCCTTCATCTACTGGATATCTGACGAGTTCCGGGAGAAATTCAAAAAAGAATCCGTAAAAGACCTTCTGAAAAATTGCCAAGGACTGGCAACAGCTAACAATAACCGATTTTTAAGATTTTGGTGGGAACTATCTTCCTCTGATAAGAATATTAATAACGATGACTGGGTATACTATGCCAAAGGAGGACCATACAAGAAGTGGTCCGGCAATTTATGGCTTATGGTTAACTGGAAGTCAGATGGGCGAGACATAAAAAATTATACTGATGATAAAGGAAAACAAAAATCCCGTCCGCAAAACGAAGCCGTCTATTTTAAAGAAGGTATAACATACTCCGCATCTGGATCTAAGGGACCTTCATACAGACTGTTACCAAAAGGATGTATCTTCGATGTCGGCGGTAGCTCGATATTCCCTATAAACAAATACAAGAATAATTCATACATACTGGCGTTTTTCAATTCGCCATTTTCAAAGTATGTAATTGAATGTTTAAATCCGACGGTAAACAAGCAAGTTGGCGACGTTGAAAGGGTTCCTTTCGCAATTCCAGATTCAACTCATGAAAACCTAATTGAGTTTTTATCACAAAGAAACGTTTCAATAGCTACAGCGATACGTGCAACAGAATTGTTTGATGGAGAATTTACAACAAGCCCTCTTTTGTCGCTCAAAAATGGCGACTGGAAGTCTTCAGTTAATAGGTCGTTAAATCGTGAGAATCATTTCCGAGCACAGATCCTCATCAACGAGACTATCATCAATGAAAAGATATTCGAGATCTATGACCTAACTGAACATGACAAAGCGATGGTCCTGGCCAAAGAAGGTGTAAGCATCGGTGGTCTACCAGTTAGCTCCGAAGCTCGGGATTCTTATTTGGCTGAAACAGAGGTAACCAAAGAATTCCCTATTGATGCTATTCGGGCGTTTATAGAAGCCCTACCTATCAAAAAGTTTACCGCAGAAGAACGAGATGCCATTGAAAACGGATTTGGAAACCTCTATCAGAACAACAACGATCTGGAGGAGTTCTGTATTCGCCATCAGATCAATCCAATCAACGTGTGGTACTGGTTCAAGCAGAGCAATGTAATCCCGCAGCAGCGGATGCATACGCTGGCCATGGAGTTTCTGGCCGATATGGTTCGGGAAATCCTCATGGAGGATGAAGACGGCATTATCCCGCTGGTGCCTAATGCCGGGGAAAAGGTGCTGCTGGACCGCATCGAGGAAAAATTCCGTGAAAAAGGCTTCAGCTCGGCACAGTACTCCAGCTTCGATTCGGTCCTTGGTCGCTCGATCCATGAGTATCTGAACAAATATTTCTTTGCGGAGCTCTCCGACCATCTGAACCTGTTTATGTACCTGCCCAAGACGCCGTTTATCTGGCATCTCTCCAGCGGGCCGGAACAGGGCTTTGACTGCTACATCATCATTTACAAATGGAGCCGCGACAAGCTGATGCGCCTGCGCTCGGTCTATATCGAGCACCGGGAGCGATCACTGGTCAACCGTCAGAGCGACCTCTCCGGCAATGAAAGCGCCGATGCCCAGAATGAAAAGGACCGCATCTTCCGCCAGCTCAAAGAGATCGAAGCCTTCAAAGCCAAGATCGATGAGTTGCTGGCCGAAGGCTACAACCCAATTCTGGATGATGGCGTCGGCAAAAACATCGCTCCCCTGCAGAAAAAGAAGATGATCCCTTACGAGGTGCTCAATGCAGGACAACTCAAAAAGTACCTCAACGCGGACTGGTAGGAGAGCTGATCATGTCTACAGAACAAAAGGAATATGAAGTTTTTCGATCCGGCGCGACATGGCTCCGGGCCGATTTTCATCTCCATACAAAAGCGGACAAGGAGTTCAAGTATTCTGACAGTGAGGATTACTACTTCTCGAATTATGTTGAAGGGCTGGAAAAGGCCCAGATCAGACTCGGCGTAATTGCCAATCATAACAAGTTTGATACGGCTGAATTCAAGTCCCTAAAGAAGACGGCTTCTAAAAAGGAAATCTGCCTGCTTCCGGGGGTTGAATTGTCCGTAAATGATGGCTCAAACGGCGTTCATACATTGATTGTCTTTAGTGATCAATGGCTGGAAAACGGTAATGATTACATATCGCCCTTCATTACTACCATGTTCCCCGGGAAAGCTGAATCAGAGTACCAGAATGAAAATGGAAGAAGCGACAAGAACATACTACAGGTTGTTGAAGAATTGGAGAAAACAGGCCGTGACTACTTCCTCATTTTTGCCCATGTAGAACAGAAAAGTGGGTTGTGGTATGAAATGGGCGGAGGAAAGCTCGGTGATTTTAAGAATAAAAGATATGAAACAGTACGCAGCAGGACTCTTGGGTTTCAGAAGGTCCGAACACATGACAAATCAGATAAGGTTTGCAGAACCAAGATAAAAGACTGGCTTGGTGGATGGTATCCAGCAGAACTTGAAGGCTCTGACTGTAAATCCATCGAAGACATAGGCAACGAAAAGTCGTGCTATCTCAAGCTGGGAGCCTTCTCCTTTGATGCCGTAAAATTTGCCCTTGTGGACAAGGATAGCCGTGTTGCAACCGATCCTGTTCAGCACGGGCACTCCCGCATTCAAAATATCCGCTTTATCGGTGGCACCTTAGCAGGAAAGCAGATCCATTTTTCTCCCGAACTCAACACCATGATTGGAATTCGAGGTAGCGGAAAATCTTCAATTCTTGAGGTGATACGCTATGTGCTGGAAATTCCTGTCGGTGAAAAGTCTGGCGACAAGAAATACAAAGAAGGTCTTGTCAAATACACCATGGGAAGTGGCGGCAAGATTGAGATGGATGTCGTCGACCGTCATGGCAAGGCTTACACAATTTCGAAGGTTTATGGCGAGGATACCAGCGTCGAAGATAGCGGTCAGCTTCTGCAGGGGGTGGCAATAAGGGAATCTATTCTCAGAAAGCCCATATACTTTGGTCAGAAAGATCTATCCAGTACCGGGGAAGGTTTTGAAAAGGACTTGGTAAACAAGCTGTTGGGGTCGAAGCGGGATGAGGTTCTGCAAAAGATATCTACTCAAAAGGTAAAGGTTATTGATGCCGTCCGCAACCTCATCAGCGGATTGGAATTGGATGACCAGATAAAGGAACAGAACGACATCATGAAGGATGCCGACCATCAACTGAAATTTTATGCAGACCACAAAGTTGAAGAGAAGCTCCAAAAGCGACTCGACTTCGATTCGGATGTAAAACAGATCGATGCGACAATTGACGCGATTGATCGTTTCTCTCAGGATATCAGCAATATATCTACCGGCCATGAAAGCACTTTGTCCTCCCAAAAGGATTATGTGTCCAAGCACAATGCTGAATTGTTTGAGAAGCTGAAGACCATTCTGGAAACCAAATATCTTTCCTTGATTGCGCAATTGAAGGTTTGGGAGCAGGACAATCCCGCTGTCCAAAAACAGCTGACCGATCTTCAAACAGAGATGAAAGCAATCCGCAAGGGGATGGTTGATGAGTTTGCTGAGATCGAAAGAAAACTGAGTGAAGAGCTGAAAGAAGCCGGGAATACCAATATCAGCTCTGAAGAGTTTTTAGCACTGAAGACCAAACGCTCAAAAGCAGTCACCCGGATCGATGAGCTCCAGAAACAGAAAAACGAATTTGTCGGGTATCAAGAAACCTTGCTCAAAGAGGTTAAAGCGCTAAACGACCTATGGCATGAAGAGTTTTTGCTGATCAAATCCGAGCTGGAAAAGATCGAAAAAGAGTCGTCCTCAATTACCATCGATTCCAACTACAAAGGCGATAAGGCGCACTTTGTAGATACGATGAAAGAATACTGTAAAGGAAGTGGTCTCAGAGACACAACTTTCCAAGGGATTGCCAGCCAGTATTCTGACTTCGCGTCCATATACAAAGATATGGAAACTGCAAAGCAGTACTTTGGCAGCAACCCACAACTTTTCACGGATCGTTTTTTAGCCAACCTTGAATCGGCTCTGACGTATCAGGTGCCAAACAAATTTATCATCAAATATCGTGGCAAGGAGTTGCAGCACCACTCTTTGGGACAGCGAGCTTCTGCGCTGATTCTTTTCGTTCTCAGCCTCAAAGAGAATGACGTCATTATCATCGATCAGCCTGAGGACGATCTGGACAACCAGACGATATATGAAGACGTCATCAAACTGATTCGTGACATGAAGCCCGGGGTTCAATTCATTTTCGCCACTCACAACCCCAACATTCCCGTTTTAGGGGATGCCGAATTGGTGCATGCCTGTTCATTCATGGATGAAAAAGTGACCGTACAAAGTGGGAGTGTTGACGCCCAAGACACCCAGAAAACGATTGTAAACATAATGGAAGGTGGGCAAGAGGCGTTCAACCGTCGTAAGGAGATTTACAAAATATGGAAACCGTAAACTCCTGCAGGCCAAAGGGTATGCTTCCACCAAAATATAAGGGTCTTCGTGATGATTGATATATGGTTCAAAAATGACCTTCGGGATATATACGAGCAACACACTGTTGCTGTGTTTATCGATGAATCCGGCGATGCTGAGTTTTTGCTGAAGACCCTTGGAGCGGAATACACTATTCAAAAGGCAAACTCCGAGCTGGAGGAACTGCATGTAAAGTATCTCGTTGAAAAGGTGCAACCCAGCCACGAACGCTTCCTCATTTATACCCGCTTAAAAAAGGATGATCTTAAGTTCATTCGGGAATATTGCGAGACCTGCGGATGCCTGGAGATCCGTTATCTGCAGAACTATATCAAAGACAAGGTCCATCAGACCCTGAACCTGAACATCAACCTTCCCAAGGAAGAGATGATTGCTGCAGCCAAAGTCAGTGTCGACCAAGACCGCACCTATTGGATGGATCTCAGTCACAAGGGCGCAACCGAAATATTCGACCTGAACAAAGAGCTGTTGCCGTTTGTGCATGATCCCGAAAGCTACTCAAAAGAGAAGTATGACATACAACTCAGGGAGACTTTTTACCGCAAAGTCAATGAACTGCTTGGGCAGGATTATCTGAACAAGCCTGCGTCTACGCTGGCCGGTGAAGTGGTGAAGGCCATGCTCGACGGCTTGGCCAATGGTAACTGCGATAAAATCCTTGAATCGGTCTATAAAGGCTGGCTCGACTCGGTGACCTATCGCGATTCATTCAATGGATACCTTGACAGTTACACGCTTGGGTCTGATCTGGATATATGGAATGTCAGTATCCATCATCCCTTCCGGCAGGTGGATGAACGGTGGCTGGCCGAAATCGGTAAGAACATTTCTGATAAAGCATCAGTACCGCATACGCTTGCCAAATTGCGGCAACGAAATCAAAACAGACAGGCACAAGCCCTTGGTATTCGTTTTTGGTGTGATGTGATTGCACTGCTGGAATTCGACCCGAAAGACATCGCCTATCTGAGTTCTTTCAGTGAGTGCGTTGAGTTTTACAAAAAGCATTTCTATAAACTTGATACAGCCATTCGCAACCTTTACGCGGAGTTCCTGAACAAGAAAGAGCTCTTGGAGCCATTTCAGGAGCTATACAAGGAGCACGTCTCTGTCTTCCTCGAAAAATGGTTTAAGCACTGGAGCGGCTACAAAGAAACTCAGACCGGAACCCTGCAGCGGATTATCGATGATGCTAACGGCTTGAAGACAGCCGTTATTGTCGGAGATGGTGTCGCCTATGAAATTGCGGAACTGGTCTCTGCAAAGGTTAAAGGGACTACCAACCTCAAGAAGGATTCAATCCTTGCAGATATCCCTTCGGAAACCGAAAACAACATGAGCCGCATCTATATGGCCAATGGAGTTACTGAAGCAGTCCAGAGTAACCGTGAGAAATATCTGGCCGCACAGAACCCTAATGTCAGCATCGATTTTATTCGGTTGGATGAAGTTACCGAAGAGGCTCGACCCGGGCAGGTTTTAATTTGCACCTATAAAGACATCGATGACATGGGTGAAAAGCTTCAGCAGAAGGCGCTGAAGTATTTCCCGGAGACCATCGATTTCTTTGCCGAAAAGATCACACTTCTTTTGGCCAGTGGTTATGCCAAGGTCTATTTGATAACGGATCACGGTTTCGTACTGACCGGATTGCTGAATGACGCGGATAAAATTTCTGTTTCACTGAAGGGTAATTTTGACAAGGCAGAACGCTATATCCGCACAGAAACCAAGCAAGTTGATCTGACTCCCGGGCTGATAGAAGCAGAAAAGAGCTACAGGCAATTCGACTACCTGTATTTTGCAAAGAATATTAACCCATTCAAGACTCCGGGGGTGTACGGCTTCTCCCATGGTGGTGTATCCCCTCAGGAGCTGGTGACACCGTACTTCTGCTGGGAACGATCCGGAGCATCAGCGGCGTTATTGTCTGTATCGATTGAAAACAAAGGGGATTTGAAAGATGTCACCGGCGAACTGTTTTCAATCAAGATTCAGGCCGACAAGGGGGCTGGTGATTTGTTCTCCATGGATCGGAAAGTCTATCTGGTCTTCTTTGCCAACAAGGCGCAGGTCAATAAAAGTGATGTGTTTACCATTCAACGGAATGAGCGGGTTACCAAAGAATATACGTTTGATGGCCATTCGGAACTAGAAGTCCACCTTCTGGATGCTGCCACCAAGCAGCAGCTCGACCGAGCCGTTGTGAAACAAAATAAAGACAGAGATTTAGGCGGGCTTCTCTAATGATAAGGAACTGATTATGGCAGTATTGAATGACTTAGACATAAAACTTCTGGAGCACTTCCGGGGATACGTGGTCAAGAAAGACCTTGTCCGCACCGTGAAGGTTGGGGCCAATGTGCCGGTATTTGTTCTGGAATATCTGATTGCCAACTCGTGCTCCACGGATGATGAAGAAAAAATCCGCATCGGCATGGAGAACGTTAAAAAGGTTCTCAGCGAACATTATGTGAATCCGGAAGAGAGCTCTCTGATTCATTCAAAGATTCGTGAGAAAGGCCGTTACAAGATCATCGACAAAATTTCCGTCGAGTTGGATTCTAAAAAGGACATTTACTGGGCAAAACTACAGAACAGTAACATCAAAAACGGAAACATCAGCGATGGATTGGTAAAACAGCATGAAAAAATGCTGATGGGTGGCATCTGGGCGATTATTGATGTGGAGTATGATCCCAACATAAAGATTGGTCAGAATATCTTCCCGTTTGTAATTACTGAGATTAAGCCGATCCAGCTCTCCAGCTTTGATAATAGTAAGATCATCAATAAACGCAAGGAATTCACAAAAAGTGAATGGCTTGACATCCTGTTACGAAGCTGCGGCTATGAGCCAAGTGCAGAAGGTGTCACTGACCGTATCAAGATGCTCCTGCTTTCCCGGCTACTCCCAATGGTTGAATCAAACTTCAATTTCATTGAGCTCGGGCCACGCTCTACGGGTAAGTCGTTTGTCTTTAAAGAGCTCACACCTTACGCTGTTTTGATCTCTGGTGGCCAAGCAACTGTCGCCAAACTTTTCGTTCATGGCTCAACTGGCAAAGTCGGTGCAGTTGGACAATGGGATGCCATCTGCTTTGATGAGGCTACCGACAAGATTTTCAAAGATAGAGATGCCGTTCCTCTCATGAAGGACTACATGGAATCGGGATCATTCTCCCGTGCCGGTGCTGGTGGTGAAATTACAGGTGTCGCCTCCATCATTCTAAATGGAAATATCAATCAACCGGTTGAAACGGTTTTGCAAACTTCGCACCTGTTCAGCCCGCTATCCGATGAGGTTAACAGCGATACCGCCTTCCTCGATCGTATCCATTTTTATCTGCCTGGCTGGGAAATGATCAAGTTCTCACCCAAGCACTTTACTTCCAGCTTTGGATTTAGCACGGACTACTTTTCGGAAGCTCTCAAGTCGTTGAGGCGGGTTACCTATACTGATGCGATTGAAAAATATTACACCCTTGGTGCTCATCTTAAACAGCGTGATACAAAGCCGGTTAAAAAAACTGTTTCCGGATTGATCAAGCTAATGCACCCAGATGGAGAATACACCAAAGAAGACATCAAAGAGTACGTTGAGATCGCTCTGGAGATGCGTCGTCGCGTTAAAGAGCAGTTGAAGCGCATTGGTGGTATGGAGTTCTGGGATACCAACTTTTCCTACATCGATAAGGAAACCCAGGAAGAGAGCTTTATCGGCCTGCCTGAAGAAAAAGGTTCACACCTTATCGAGAACACACCGCTACCGCCGGGAATCTGTTACACCAGTACAAGTGACGGTGAAAACGTTGCTTTGGTGAGAATTGAAACTGTCGCTGTCGCCGGGTCTGGGAAGTTGAACATAACCGGGGTCAATAACACGGCAGTAAAGGAAAATATCAAAAACACGTATCAATACATCAAGGCCAATGAAAAAACGATTCTGAGCGATAAACACTCGCTGAAGAATTATGACATTACGATACAGGTTACCAACCTTCTGGGAGCTGCGATCTCATCAGGAATAGGTTCCGCTGTTTACATCGCCATCGTATCAGCTCTTTACAAAAAGAACCTCAAGGCTGGTCTGGCGGTGCTCGGAAATATCTCAGTGGGTGGTGCCATCGAGCGGGTGATCAATTTTGCGGACAAGGTCACTATGCTCTCCGAAAACGGAGCAAAGAGCGTCATCGTACCGATGGATAATCTCACTGAGCTGTCAAATGTGCCGCCCACTGTCCTTGGGAACACAGACGTGCCGTTCTATCAAAATAACCAGATGCTGATGCAGAAAGCGATACTGTTGGATTAGCCTATGAAAATCCTCCACATATCAGACTAGTATTTAGGCTGATCTCTTTATGACCGGAAACGTTATGAGGAGTTCAAAGAGTTCGCTGTGTTTTTGGGCTAACTGACGCAGAGTATTGAATATGAGAATATTGTTGATTTATATAAATGATGCAAGACATTATTTCTGCCGAATAAAAATGCCCATAAAATGAGCGAATGAAAGAAAGGAGGATGCCGAGAACCTCGCCATTGAAGTACACGAATAAACAGGGCGGTACTTCCACCCTTAGGCATCTGTTACGTCGCTCACAAGGGAATAAAGTAGATATTGTCATTCCAAATACCCTTGCTCAGAACCATAAACACACAAGATATTCTGGAGAAAGGCATCAAAGCCTCCAAAATCAATCAATCCGCAGCGTCAAAATCTGTCTTGTCGGAAATAGCGGGATTGCGGGGAGTACCATCCGGATAGGAGGTTTTGTAGATGCCAAATTCCTGCGCCTTTTTCTCCAGAGCGTGGGTAACACTGCTGGATGCGGCGTTGATGCGGAGGCGGCTTTCGCTGAGGTAGGAAGGATTGTGGAGGGGATGGGGGAATATCCTTGGAAGGAGTTGCGGGGACAACGACTGGAGGATATCGTCGGAACAGGAGTCGGGATGATTCTGCTTCCAGTGCTGGAACCATGCGGGTGAAGTCAGGTGTTTATATTGCTGGGCGAGTCCTTTTCCCTTGATGGCGTACACGCGTTCCGCCGCCAGCAGGGTCATGTTGTCAAACTGTTGCTGCTTGCGCC
>OHAT01000042.1_pt1 | contig 117054 bp, 84 predicted proteins | sample 1577141 | NCBI WGS metagenome assembly OHAT01 (sample SAMEA3541578, study PRJEB24748) | human gut metagenome | biome: human gut; feature: human-associated habitat; material: faeces | place: China | collected 2012 | reverse complement strand
CTCCGGGTCGTTGCAGGTCTGCCCTTTCGGCGTGATCCCCTCGGTTGGGGTGCCGAGAAATCTACATGAATCCCGGAAAACGTCAACATCTTTTGAAAGTTTTTTTCTCCACCAAATCTTCAATCACCGCAAAATACTCTCGATATCAATCAGATATAAAAAAATTATTTTTCTCCGACAACTCTGCCGTTTATACGATTCACGGCGATCATGAACAGGCAATTCGCATACAAAAAAGGGAGAGGCATCCGCCTCCCCTTTTTATCCATTGATTATCAATATTTATTAAACCTTCCAGTCATCCAGTTTACTATCCAGAGCTCTCGGCAAAATGGCCTGGACGATGATGTCGTTCTCCTCGTATTCCGTACTTAGGACCTTGCCTTCACGATGCATAACCGCCACAAGATCACTACGGTATTGAGGAATTTTATAAATGGAGGTATGAACGCGATGGGAAAGCATTTCCACACATGCCTCCATGAAGTCATCCATTCCCCAGGATTCACGTACGGACATGGATACCGTAGGCATCTGCATTTTCCGGGCCAGGGTTTCTGCGGTTTCGCAACGGACGGATTCCTCCAGCTTGTCCAGTTTGTTGAACACGACAACCATAGGTTTGTCCACAGCACCCAGCTCGGCAAGAACCTCAAGAGTCGTCTCAAAATGCCGGTAAGCATCCGGATCGGATACATCGACCACCTGAATCAGGAAATCCGCCAAAACGGCTTCTTCCAGAGTCGATTTGAAGGCTTCCACCAGCCGATGGGGAAGATTGCGGATAAATCCGACTGTATCGGTCAGCAAAAGAGCTTGCCCATCAGGCAGCGATATCTTTCTGGTCGTCGTATCCAGCGTTGCAAAGAGCATATCCTTCGCCATAACGTCCGCTCCGGATACAAAACTGAGCAAGGAAGACTTGCCCGCATTGGTGTAACCCACAATGGCAGCCGTCGGCATCCCCTGTCGTTCGCGATCCTTGCGCTGGGTTGCACGCTGGCGTCTGACATCTTCCAGTTCCTTTTGAATAGCCTCAATACGGGAACGAGCCAGCCGACGATCTACTTCGATCTGCTTTTCACCTTCGCCACGAGCAGCGCCAGAGCCCCCCTTTCCTCCGCCGGAGCCACCGCCCTGTCTGTCCAGATGCGCCCACATGCGAGCCATTCTTGGCAGGGAATATTGCATCCTTGCCAAATCTACCTGCAGGGTCGCTTCGCGAGTGCGGGCACGCTGGGCAAAGATATCAAGAATCACTTCTTCACGGTCGATAACGCATACGTCGATGAGGCGTTCCCATTCGCGTTGCTGGGACGGAGCCAGCATATTGTCGAAAACTACACAGTCCACGTCAAGGGAATGAGCCAGATCACAGATTTCCTGAGCCTTGCCTGTACCACATAAAAACTTGGCATGGATTTCCCGTGAACGGACAAGCTCCTTGCCAACGACCTGAATATCCAGATTGGAAACAAGATCGTCCAATTCTTCCAGCATTGCCCGAGTTTCAGGCAAATCCTTCTCGTTGAAATAAATGGAAACAAGCAATGCTCGTTCCACTTTCTGCGGTTTTTCTCTAACTTCAAACATGCATGCTCCTGGCGCAGTTCACTCCTTACTGGAACTTCTGGGTTGATGTAGGCTTATAATCGTTCAAAAGATCTTTGTTGATTTTATTACAGTTGCAAGAACAGGAGCTCAGCAGAGCAATCCCCAGGGAAGCGATCAGTAAAGATGTCAGTTTCATTATTTCCATTTGCTCCTGCAATCGGCTTTCAAGCAAGCAAAAAGCAAGCCATCCACCCATGGAAATAAAAGACAGGGCCGGTCCGGCATTTCTCCGGTCCGGCCCTTAGGAGGAAACTCAACGTTCGTTCGCAGAGCGCAAGGCTTAACCTTCTTCTTCGTCCCCGTGGTTAAGAATGAAGTTGAGGTCGTCTATACCCAGAGTAGAAGCAAATCCTTCGTCTCCCAGGACGTTGGCAACAAGCTGGTTCTTCTGGTGCTGGAGAATACGGATCTTCTCTTCAACGGAATCCTTCGTCAAAAGCCGGTAGGCGATAACCTTGTTCTTCTGGCCGATTCGGTGCGTACGGTCGATAGCCTGACTTTCCACGGCGGGATTCCACCACGGATCGTACAGGACAACATAGGACGCGGAAGTCAGGTTCAAACCGGCACCGCCAGCCTTGAGGGATAGGAGGAAAACGGAAGGTTCCTTGGAAGTCTGGAAGCGTTCGATTTCTCCCTTTCGGTCCTTAGTCTGACCAGTAAGATAGTTGAGAGGACGCGCTTCGGATTCGAGCCTGTTCTTGATGATTTCCAGCATGGAAACGAACTGGGAGAACACAAGCACCTTGTGCCCTTCCTCACGCAACTGATCCAGCAGGTAGAAAAGAGCGTTGAGTTTGGCGCTCTCTTCCTTGGCATACTTGGCATCTATCAAGCCCGGATGGCAGCAAATCTGACGAAGGCGCATTAATCCCTGGAGAATGGCAAAGCTGTTCTTTTTAACCGATTCATCGGAGTCTATTCCCAGCAAGGCCTTCTGAATTCGGCGCAATTCCGCCTTGTAGAGCTGGTTCTGGATACCTTCCATCTTGGCAAACACTTCTTCTTCCGTTCTCGGCGGAAGATCTCGGGCAACCTGGGATTTGGTACGACGCAAGAGGAAAGGCTTCAAGCGTGCCGCCAGACGAGTCTGGCTTTGCGGATCCTTGCGTTTGTCAAAACGTTTCTTGAAGTAAGCGCGAGATCCGAGAACTCCCGGCATGGAGAAGGCCATAAGAGACCACATGTCAAGCAGGCGGTTTTCAATCGGCGTGCCGGAAAGAACCAAGCGATTGTACGACGTGATTTCCCTGGCAGCCTTGGCAGCCTTGGAGTCGGGATTCTTAATCTGCTGGCCTTCGTCAAGAATCACGGTAAGCCACTTGATGGAATTGAGATTTTCCCCGCATACGCGCAACTGAGCGTAGTTGACAACAACCATGTCGTAGTTGGCAAGAATGTCATCCACCACAGCCTGATCCTTGCTACGAATCACAAGGACGCGAATATTCGGAGCAAACTTCTGCGCTTCACCCGCCCACACATCTAGCACGGATTTCGGGCAAACAATCAAAACAGGTGGCAATTTAACTTTTTTACGTCCCTTCTGCCTGTCGACAAAGTCATGACGCAGCCACAGGATATAAGCAATCGACTGAATCGTCTTACCCAAGCCCATGTCGTCAGCAAGAATACCACCGAAGCCGTTGGTTGCCAAATAGGCCAGGAATTGGAACCCTTCCACCTGATAAGGACGCAAGGTTGCCTGAAGTTCAGAGGGGACATCAGGCTTCACATCGATTTTAATCTCGGCAGTACGGTCTTTGATTCGCTTCCAGGCACGGGGATCAAACACTTCCGCCGCCTTCGGATCGGCCAGCTGCATGGCATGCATGCGGTGAGTTTCTCCGGAAAGATCGAAAGGATCCAGACCAAGACGAGTCACTGCATCGCGCTGGTCGTTATCCAGCTTGATTTCCAGACGCATCCATCCCCCATCATCCATACGAACATAGCCGCCGCGAGCGGCAACAAGAGCTCTAATCTGTTCCTTGGATAATTCAACTCCTTCTACGTCAATAACAATACGAAGATCAAACCAGTCAATTTCCTGATTGACGACTTCAAAGCGAATCGCAGCCGCCACCGGATCAGCCAGCAGAGTCTTGAGCTTTTCATCCATTTCCACGGTAAGATCCGAGGGAAGCACTTTGGCCCATTCGGCAAATTTTTCCGGGAACTGCTTGGTTACACGAGCTTTGAAGGCATCCACCTGAGGATCGTAAGAGAAGCCCATTTCCTCCAGAAGACCAGGAATGGAATAAAGATGTTCCCGGATGAAACGAAGAAGCACCTTGTCTCTCATCGGTTCCTGGTGGGTGACCTCCCAACCGTCCTTGCCCATTTTTTCGACACGACGTCCCAGATTGTCGGACGCCGTCACTTCGCAAAGGACATGTTCCGTTTCTGCCGATGTCAACCCGCGGACAATCTTCATCTTGAAGCTTCCCATCATCTCAATGTCGACCACACGTTCTTCCATGCTCTGTGGCAGGGAAGCTCCGATTTTCCGGAGAAATTCAACCCCTTCGAGACTGTCGATCACCTGTTTGGGGATAGAATAACGCGGTTCTACTTCCGTGGTTTCCAACCATCGGGGAGGACCGGGGAAAACAGTTTCGTCCGATTGGTACAACTCCTGAAGCCCCGGAAGCTGACGGACGGAGTGAGATACATTGATTCCGCCGGACGTCACCAGTTGCAAAGCAAAACAATCCGGATTAATCGGATCGTCATGGCATACCCACTGGAGAGGCTCCGTCACAACCTTGAAGTAATTTTCATCCAGATTGACGAGATACCCTTTCAGGGCGCTTTGATGGAAAAGCCTGTTCATCAGGCCACAGGCCGATTCCAAATCCAAATCCAGTACGAGGGAACCTTCCTGCTCCACATACTCAATCAGCATCTTCAGCAGCAATTCCGACTGAACATCCATTTTCAGGGCGGCACGCTGATACGCATCGACGATATGATCCATGTCCGATTTTTCACGGAGAGGAATCCATTCCTGTTTCAAATTGTAGCGGTACTCGAAATGCCCTTCGTTAATCGTCGAGACAAGGCGCATGTAGAAATCTTCACGCGGAGGCTGCGGCGGGCGTTCGTTAATGGATTGGATACGATCATACCAAATTCCAACTTCGCGATCACGTTCCCATGCATGGATTTTACTCTGCACCTTTTCCAGATTTGTCACGGCTTCCATGAAACTCGGGAACGGAAGCCGCCTCTTACTGAATGCATAGGCGATGTAGTTCCAGAATTCCAGAATGTTGGTAGGAGGCACCGGCCAGAGTTCCAACGGTTCGTAAGTCGTAATTTCCCAGCGGGGATTCAGACGCACCATGTCGTGATCATGGATTTCCTGCTCAATGGCGAACCGGCGGTAGCGCTTTTCGAGCTTGGTGACATATTCGGCTTCCTTGTCATCCAGTTCGCGTTTCAGCTTCTCTTCGAGAATATCCAGAAGAGGAACATCGTTAAGTTCATTTGGGGATTCGGGGAGATCCTGACCGCGGTACATACGCTCCATCATCGTCGCATACATCGCCGCTCCCGCTACGGAAGCATCGTCCGTCGAACAGGATCCGAACCAGCGGTTCCCCTGCAAACGAAGGCTTACACGGTGGATTCCATGTTCATCCTCCACGCGGCCTTGAATAAAGAGATGGTTTCCGAAAATTTGCGTTACGGCGCCATCTTTCTGTAATTTTTCGCCACGCGCCCGCACATCCTCTGGGAATGCATTCAGGAAATTGAGCGTCGCGCGGTCTGGATTAAGAGCCATGCTCATTGCAGTAATATATTGGGAAGTTGTTTACACATAAAGACAGTAGTCCCATGGACATACATTTTATGTTTGGCATAGTAGCACATAATCTGCCAGCTTTCAACATTTCTCTGAAAAAAATATGAGATAGAAACTCAGTCCACCAGAAGAGGGATGACACTGCCAGGCAGTTACCGAAATGGGATGTCTCCCATTTTTCGTGAAATATTTCCGTTCAAATTCACGGACGATGCGCCTCTTCCGGCTTGACAGACGCAGGAACACCCCCCCTTCTATACGGGTAACCCTATGTCTGCAGCATCCTTATTACAGCTTCTTTCCACCAATGCCCGCCTGAGCGACACCGAACTGGCAGAACGCCTCAACATGAGCGCCAGCGAAGTAACTGCCCTGAGGCAGGACTTGGAACAGGAACACCGTATCCTTGGCTACCAAGCCATTGTCAACGATGAGGATTTTCACGACGCCGGCGTCACCGCCTTTATTGAAGTGAAAGTAACTCCCGAACGAGAAGGAGGCTTCGACCATCTGGCCACGCGCATCGCGCGGTTTGACGAAGTGTCCTCCTGCTATCTGGCCAGCGGCGGCTTCGACCTGCTAGTCATAGTTGAGGGCAAGAGCATGCGCGATATTGCCAATTTCGTTTCCGGCAAGCTTTCCACATTGGAAGGGGTGCTTTCCACGGCTACTCACTTCCACCTTAAAACTTACAAGAAAAACGGATTTATCTTCGAGGCTCCTGCGGAAGACAACCGCCTGATCGTCTCCCCGTAATTCCGACCACCGATCAACACAATGGACTGGTCATCAAAAATAGCTAACCAAATTGCCGATATTCCCCGTTCGGGGATCCGGGAATTTTTCGATCTTGTCACCGGCCGCAAGGACATCATCTCCCTGGGCGTCGGCGAACCTGATTTCGTTACCCCCTGGCACATCCGCGAAGCCGCTATCTACTCTCTGGAAAAAGGGCACACCACTTACACATCCAACTACGGGTTGGAAAGCCTCCGCAAAAAGATTGTCCAATACGTCGAAAACTTTTTTCACGTTTCCTACGATCCCCTCCACGAAGTTCTCGTCACCGTCGGTGTCAGCGAGGCCCTGGATCTTGCCTTGAGAGCCATCCTCAATCCCGGAGACGAAGTCCTCTACCACGAGCCCTGCTACGTATCCTACTCCCCCAGCGTCACCATGGCGCACGGTACGGCCAAAGCCGTTCCTACGACCAAGGCCGACCTTTTCGCACTCAATCCAGAAGCACTGGAAGCCGCTATCGGCCCCAGGACAAAAGCGTTAATGCTGAATTTTCCGACGAACCCGACAGGAGCCGTTGCTCCGGTAGAAACGCTGGAAGCCATCGCACGCATCTGCATCAAGCACGACCTCATTGTCTTGACCGACGAAATCTACAGTGAACTCCGTTACGACGGCATTCCCCACGTCACTATCGCCTCCCTGCCCGGCATGCAGGAACGCACCGTTCTTCTGCACGGATTCTCCAAGGCATTCGCCATGACCGGTTTCCGCCTCGGATACGCTTGCGGACCGGAACCCATCATCTCTGCAATGATGAAAATCCACCAGTATTCCATGCTCTGTGCGCCGATCAGTTCCCAGGAAGCAGCCATCGAAGCACTCTCCCACGGTACGGACGCCATGCTTAAAATGAGGGACAGCTACCACCAGAGGCGCGACTACCTTGTCAATCGGCTCAACGACATGGGTATCGACTGCCACATGCCGGGCGGCGCCTTCTACGTATTCCCGGACATTTCCAAATTCGGATTCAGCAGCAAGGAATTCGCCACCCGCCTCCTGATGGAACACCAGGTAGCAGCCGTTCCCGGAGATGCTTTCGGGCCAAGTGGAGAAGGCTATCTGCGCTGTTGCTACGCCACGGCCTTCGAGCAAATCAAGGAAGCATGCAACCGCATGGAAAGCTTCATCAAGGATCTAAAATCCTAAGAATCCATCTCATGACCGAAGACGCAGCCATCGACATTCTGTGGGATTTTCATCACGTCGGTCATATCCCGGCTCCCTGCGACTTGATGTTCGTTCTGGGCAGCAACGATGTCCGGGTTGCAGAATATGCAGCAGAACTTTACCACCGCGGACTAGCCCCCCTTATCGTCTTCTCCGGCGGAGCCGGACGCTTCACTCAGGGATGGGAATTGACCGAAGCGGAAATTTTTGCACGAGCAGCAAAAGCAAAAGGAGTCCCTGCCAGTGCCATCCTCCTGGAAAACAAGGCTACCAACACCGGGGAAAACATCATCTTCTCCCGCCAGATCATCAGCCAGGCAGGATTGCCGCCCCCCACACGCATCCTCGCCCTGCAAAAACCCTACATGGAACGCCGAACCCTGGCCACACTGGAAGCCCAATGGCCCGGTCCCTCCTTCCTGGTATCCTCCCCCTCTTTTAGTTTTAAGGCGTATTTGACGGAAACGCTCACACGATCCTTCGTCATCAACGCCATGATGGGGGATTTCCAACGTATCATCGAATATCCCAAACAGGGCTTTTCCACTCGGCAACACATCCCTCAGGAAGCCCTGGAAGCCTTCCGTCTGCTGGTTCAAGCCGGTTACACCACACAGCTTCTTCCGGGAGTTCCCCTTCCCTGAACCGTCTGAAGTCAGTTTTTTTTCTTTTCCGGTCTTCATTCCGGATCCACAATCAAATCCACCAACAACCCAAGCTCATTATGGCTGACCGCAACAACACAGATCCCGCCCGTATGGAAAAAATCGTAAGCCTCTGCAAGAGGCGCGGTTTCATCTTCCAATCCGCCGAACTTTATGGAGGCTTGAACGGTTGCTGGGATTACGGTCCCCTCGGAGCAGAACTCAAGCGCAACGTCAAAGAATACTGGTGGCGTAAAAACGTTCAGGAACGCGACGATATCGTCGGCATGGACGGCTCCATCCTGACGCACAACTCCGTCCTTGTCGCCTCCGGCCACGTTGGAGGATTCACCGATCCAATGTGCGACTGCCTCCTCACCAAGGAACGCCTCCGCGCCGATCAGGTACCGGCCCAGAACGGTACGGTTTTCTGGTACACAGGTGCCTCCCGTCATGAAACAGCATGGTCCGTTGAAAAAACATTCGCCGTTCTCGTTCCCTCTGAAAAAAATGCCGACAAGGCGCGCAAAACAGCCTCCCAGTACTACGCCCAGCTCGCGGGCAAGGATGTCTCCCCCAAGGAAATCATCCTCGCCGGAGAACGTACGGAAGAAGTCACCGGCACCACACGCTTCAATCCCGCCAACGGCTCCCTGTTGACTGAAGCACGCGAATTCAACCTGATGTTCAAGACAAAGATCGGTGCGACCTCCGACGATGACGATCCCGCCTCCACTGGATGGCTCCGTCCGGAAACCGCCCAATCCATCTTCTGCCAGTACAAAAATATTCTGGACAGCTCACGCGTCAAAATCCCCTTCGGCATCGCCCAGATCGGCAAGGCATTCCGCAACGAAATCAATCCGCGCAACTTCACATTCCGCTCCCGCGAATTCGAGCAAATGGAAATCGAATACTTCTGCCGTGAAGAAGACGGGATGAACCTGACCGAAGAATGGCTGGAACGCCGCCTCTGCTTCTACGATGAGATCGGTATCCCGCGAGAACACATCCACATCCTCGACGTACCTGCCGAAGAACGAGCTTTCTACTCCAAGAAAACCTATGACCTGGAATACGAATTCCCCTTCGGCATTCAGGAACTGGAAGGCATCGCCTATCGCACGTGCTACGACCTCTCCCGTCATCAGGAAGGCTCCGGAAAAACTCTGGAATACTTCGACGAAGAAACCAAGGAACGTTTCATTCCCCATGTCGTCGAACCCTCCTCCGGCTGCGATCGTACCATTCTGGCCCTCATCTGCGAAGCCTTCGAAGAAGAACAACTCGTCGATGACAAGGGCAAGCAGGATATCCGCACAGTCATGCACTTCCACCCGCGGATGGCTCCTATCAAGGCAGCCATTTTCCCCCTTCTCAAAAAGAACGAAGCCCAGGTCCGCATCGCACGCGACATTGAGAGAACTCTCCAACCCTGGATGAATGTCTTCTATGACGAAGCCGGAGCCGTCGGTCGTCGCTACCGCCGCCAGGACGAAGTCGGCACCCCCTTCTGCATCACTGTAGACTTTGAAACACTCGGCGAAAACGATCCGTCTCTTCAGGGCACGGTGACCATCCGCCACCGCGACTCCATGGAACAGGAACGCGTCGCCATCGACGACCTCCTTCACTGGCTCATCAAGAGAATCCGCTGAAGCGGGATCTCCACGCTACCCTCATTTTCCACCCCGCAAGCTCTCCGGTCTCAATGCCGGAGAGCTTGTTGTTTTACTCGACATACCGATAATACATAGAGAGCACCAGCGTCCAAAACGCATGTGTCAAGGGAGGCATATCGTCACCGAAGGATACTTCCTCTCGTCCTTGAGCAGTCTTGCTTCTCTGCGTCTGACGCATAACATTGCCCATGACCCGACGCTCGAATCCCTGCCATTGGTTCCCTCCCTGCAGACGGGCAATCTGCCCGTGGTAATAGTTCACATACGCATTGGGAGGGATCGAATGGTAGTCCGATTTATTCACGTTGACCTCGGGAACGGATGCCACCAGCTTCTTCATGGCATTTTCCTCCGCCGGGGAATATTTCACCCCCAGCAGTTTTCCGCTGTAAACGCCGACGAATGGAATGCTGCAATTCGTCGATCTTTCCTGGGTTCTGTAGTGGAAGGTTCCCCGTTTCGGCAGCCAGCAGGAACGTACGTAACCGGCAGCTTTCGCCATGGCCTCATCATACCCGTCCGGATCAATCCCCGCCCTTCTGAGAGCACACAGGGCCTGGATGTTCCAGCAGGAAATGGAAATATCCCCCGGAGTCATCCCATACTGATAATCCCAGGAGCCTTCCCGGTTCTGGCATTTGAGGATGTACTCCGCAAATTGCAGCAAAATCTTTTCATCAAGGGGAAACTCCTCCCCTTTTTCATGACTGAGCCCATATGACTCCGCCAGAGCATAAACCGCCATCGCATATTCATACCCGGGCAAATAGACGCATGTCTTCCGGCTCGGATTCATACATGCCGTCGCCAGATAGGCAATAGCCCTGGCAACCGTCGTCCCGAATTCCTCAGACGTGACCGTTTCACAATGGGCGGAGAAAGCCAGCAGGCAAATTGCCGTCGTACCGACCGGATAGGCGGAATTGACAACAGAAGATCCCCCTTCGCCCCAGGCACCGGAATTCCCCTGTTTTCCCTTAAGCCACCGCAACATCCCAATAACCGTCTTCTCCACCGCTTCCGGATTCCCGCCTCCCTCGCGGATGCGAGCCATACGGCTCCCCGGAGAACAACGGCTTTCCACGATCGATGCAATCCCACCGGAAGAAGCCCCCCCTCCTAGCGATTCACCGAACATCATCTCCTCACTCCCGACCATGCCGGATACATCTACATCCAGATTCGGCAGAGAAACGTCCGCTGCCGCCTCCGCCGTCAACACGGGAGCAGAGGAAACCTCCGGCATGGAGAGCGTTTCCTCCTGTGCTGCGTGGTTCACCCGGGTAGATGTCATTTCGGGAACCGCTTCGCTTTCATCCTCCGATACCATGTACACGGAAATTTCTACCGGAGGTAACGGCACGGGAAGAATTTTCACGACAGAAAACACAAGCAGTAAGGCAGCGAGAATTCCCCCCGTCACATACAGAGTCGTCCGGCGCCTCTTCCAGACACTGGCGGCATTTTCTCCCGGCGGCGCCACCAGGCGTTCTACCGGACGAACGCTAGGCTGCAAGTCCTTGTGAGGTCTTGAAGAAAGCCTTCGTTTCCGTTCCCGGGGGAGAATCTTCTCTCCCCGAGCATTCTTCACCCCCTGGAACGGACGCACCGGCAAGGGTACCTTTTCCCTTTCACCGGGAGAAGAATGGACAGACAGAGCCGAATCCGTCTGCACCCCGCCCTCTTCCTCCGGGGCATCCTCTCCGACCACCCGTCCCCGTTCATCCAGAAACAAGGTCCGACAGCTCCCATCCTCACCATACTGGCAGACGAAAGCCGCATACCCGTGGGAATTCCTGCACCTCTTGCCGTCCAGTCCGTAACAAACCTGTTTCTCCAGACGACCTTCATCGTCATAGGAAAATTTCATGCAGTAGTACCCGCTATCTCCTAGAGCGGGACTCCCATCGGAGGATACATACTTCCTCTCTCCGACCTCCCCCCGGGCATTCCTCTTCACAATGCGGATACGGCCATCGCTCAAATACTCCTCTCTCCGGATTTCCTCACCGTCCGGATCATAAGAAAAAGCTCTTTTGACAATCCCCGCCGCATCCACACATGGCAACCCCTCCCCGCTATAATACGATTCCGACGCCACACGACCCTCGGCATCATATTCATAGACGACCTTATGCCACAAATCCGGTCCGGCGACGGCATCCCCCGCCTGGCTACAGTAAAACGCAGAGGCAACCCTGCCGCTGTCGTCGTAGATCTTGCGCATAGTCGGGGTATCCATAGGGGAAACCCTCCCCCGGTCCTGGGAGGGCGCCCCTCTTTCTACCACACTTCCAAGCATTTACAATCATACATTGCGCTTGGAAACGATGCACATCATTCTTCGGGGGAATATGGGACCTCAATAAGAAGGACATCCGACGGCACCAAGGCAGAAATACTCAACGACGACGTGTCATAGATGCCAGCTCCATCACGGGCGTGAAGAACGGCGTCTCCGACTTTCACCTCTCCCTTGATGACGAATACATACACGCCCGTACCATGCCCCTTCAACGAGTAAGAGGCCGACACTCCTTCATCAAGAGCCCCCCAGGAAAACCACGCCTGCTGGTGCAAACGAATCCGGCTGTCAGGAGCAATAAACACGGAAATTTCATTCTTCTTCAAAAGCGGCCTGATATTGTAATCGGCATATTGCGGGTCGATATTCATCTCATCGGGAATCACCCATATCTGGAGGAACTTCAAGATTTCATCCGGATCCGGATTGTATTCACTGTGGAAAATACCCGTCCCCGCACTCATGATCTGAATTTCTCCGGGCTGGATGACATGGTTGTTCTGCAAACTGTCTCCATGGCTCAAACGTCCATGGAGAGGGATGGAAACAACCTCCATATTCTTGTGCGGATGACGGTCAAACCCACGCCCCGGAGCCACCGTATCATCATTTAACACCCGGAGAGAGCCAAAGCCCATTCTGTCCGGATTGTAATAATCGGCAAAACTGAATGTATGCCATGTATCGAGCCAGCCATGATTGGCATGCCCCCTTGTTGCAGAGCGATCAATGATCATTTTCATATTTGGTCCTTCTTTCTGGTAAATATTGGACAAAGCCCCATCTGGAACAGTTCAGCATCATGACATTGGATTTGTCATAAATTCCTACCGGATAAGATATTGTTAAATTTATCCAAAAAAAATTGATTAATCTCAATTTTTAATTCATTCTTCTCTCACATAGCCTATGAAACTTTACCCGCTGTTATCCCTGCTATTGTTGACTTTTCAGGCAGCCTTCTCTCTTGATCTCTCGACATGCCCCGTCCAATTCGTTACGGGAATGCTGCAAGCCTCCGACGGGAAAATATGGGTCGTCGGAGAGGCGGCAGGGCCTGCATATCTGGATACCCGGCAAGCTGAAGATGGGTGGAAGTCTGCGGCGGAGAAAAAAGGATTTCCTGACAGAGTCAATTGTTACGCCCTGGCAGAAGACAAACAAGGACGCATTTGGGTAGGTACCGATCATGACGGGGTTGCTATCTGCAACGGTCTGGAATGGAAGGTATATGGAGTACAGGAAGCCCTCCCCGGAGAAAGGGTCTTTTCCATTGCCGTATCCCCTCTGAATGGAGATGTCGCCATAGCAACATCGGGAGGAATTGCCATTTATCAACCGGAAAAAGATAGTTGGCTCTCGGTAACACGTGCAAACAGCCTACCGGAAGATCAAGCCTACTCCGTACATTTTGATCATCAAGGGATTCTATGGGCCGGTTTTTCCTGTTACGGAATTGGCATGGCATCACCAGGTAAAAATTACCAAATCTGGAAGCATATCCATACAAACTGGTATTGGGATAAGGAACAGCATACTCCTCAACCTAAAGAACAGGCAGGAGAAGGCCTCCCCTCCAACCAGATCAACATCATCTCTTCGTTACAGGATGGCAGCATCTGGGTTGGTACGATTGCCGGACTCGGTTACAAACTCAAAAATTCCCATTGGCGTTTCTGCCGAGGTAAAGACTTCAAAGATAAAAATGCCGGACTTTATCAAGTAAAACCTACCGCCAACCGGACCAATACAAGTTATCCTAGAATCTTATTGCCTGAAGATTTCATCACCTCCCTCGCCCCCGCCGGGAAAAAACTTCTAATAGGCTTTAGACAACAAGGAGCTTGTCTTCTTGATCCTGCCAATTGGACACTTGAAAAAACCTATTATCAACAAAATCCGGCATCTCCGTCCAGATGGATTAACTGTTTCTTGCAAACGCCGGACGGATCCCTGTGGGCCGGCACTTTTGGAGGAGGGGTTGTCTGCCTTGATAAACAAGCTCCATTATCACTGAAACAGCCATCCCCAGAGGTTCCGCCCTCCCGAGAGAATCCATGCTTTCCATCGGCCGCCAGTCCCTCATCCGACCAGGATTTGACGGACGCATACCTCGCTCTTGTCAAGAAGGATGAAAAAGAGACTCACAATTCCGATGCCATCTTTTTCGGCGAGGACTGGAGCACGCGGGGCGATTGGTGCCTGCGTCATGGAAAAGATTACGTCCTGCTATGCGGTGCCAATGCACCATGGGACAATGTTCGATACTTCAACTCCATCATGTCGATGAACTATAGATGCTACGGAACCATCGGACCCAACCAGAAAAATGATGGATTGAGACATTGGGTCGAAACCATCAACGACAAAAATAACAGAAACGTCCTCGTAAGCCCGGATTTCTGCATCCGTACGGAATCGGAATGGGATGACCACGGTGAAGCATACCCACAGTCTTTTGACGGCCCCGATGTATGGATTGCCGTAGCTATCCCTCCGGGAAAACACATGCTGAGCATTTATTTTTATAACCCGAATGGGCGTAAGAAATTCAATAACTCCTTAAGAGATTATCTGGTCGAAATAAGGAAAATACGTCCCAGCCTGCAGGGACTAAAAGAATTCAGCACAGTGAAAGAAGATTACGCGCATACCAGTAAAGTCCGGGCTGAACATGCAGGCAACCATCTTTCTTCCCCTGTTTTGGCAAGAACGAGAGTCAATTATTTTTCCGGCTCAGGAGTCTATAAATCCTTCCTCGTATCCGGACCGGGTAGCTATTATGTCCGTGTGGCCCGTAACCATTCATTCAATACTATCGTCAACGGGATCTTTATCACATGCCTGTCCTATCCGGACCGGAGCAAGTGGAATACGACAACATCTTCCGGGAGAATTTATAACTTTTCGCTTTTGAAAACATTTCTTGATGCCCCGTATCCATACAATTTCTCCTGGATCTCAAATCCTTCCCCGTTTCTATCCAGCGAATACATGCCGGCTTCCGTAAATATCAGAACCATTGCCGCATATCGCCAGTACATGACTTCCTGCTTGCAATCGTTATCAAATAAAAAATCGCAAACTGAAACGGATCGTGAGTTGATTTCCCATCTCAAATGGTGTCTGAATCTCCATGAAAAGGAAAACGAAAAGAAATTCGACGATTATTTAATGGAGCTCTGGAATATATATCAGGAACTCTATCCCTGTTTCAGATCAGCAGAATGGGCTAAATATAGCCCAAATGTCATTCCATTTTCAATAAATGAAGTGAAAGCTATGGAAAAAATGCAGATAGACTGGAAACAATACCTACCGGGACACAGACCCCAAATTCCAGTCGATGCGATGAAACGAAAAATTCACCTTTTTATAACACAAAAAAAATAACATGTTAAAAAAATTAATTATACTTATTTTATCATCCTTGTTCTCTACAGAACTATTATCATCAGCCGATATAAGTCATGCTGGTTTTTCTGTTATCCATGAATTTGAAATTTTAGCCGATGCTAATCTTAGTAATACACAGCAAGGTTATTATATACCAGGCTATGGAAGTGTGCCTGAGTTATCAAGTGCCGGTTTTTCTGTTAAATTTACTCGTGACCCTGTTCCTGCTCAAGAATGGGAAATCATTGAAGGTCCAAAATACTATTGGAGTATCGAAGGTTCCAACCCTGACATAAGTAATTTTGTCGTCCAAAACTCTGTTCCGACATATGATTCGCCCAGAACAACTGTTTCACGAGTACTACATCCAAGTAGCAACAACAACAATGCTTCATTAAAATGTACTGTTTTATATATAGCTCAGAAACAAGGTACATCCCAGCATGATAATTCTCCAGTCGATCATTCAGTTTCTATTTGGTATGATGTCAAATAGAGTAGGAAGGGTTTATCAAAACTCGCGGTTTAGCTGTTCCCTCTATCGGGTAGAGAACATCTGATCTCGTACTGGGGATGGGAAAAATCGTAGTGATCGGTAAACAATTCCGTTTCCATCACCACTTTGTCGTAATCCTGAGAAAACAGATCGGGGAAAAGTCCGCGTACGTGTTCAATGTCATTGACGTCCGTCTTCATGCACGCAAAGGAAGAGGCCGGAAGCCGGAGCACGTCTCTTGGAAGCGGGACGGGCGCGCCGTCTCCTTCGATAGCGATGTATAGAAACCTTTCTTCTGCATCTCCCCGGTACAGCATCATAATCCCGCCCTCAATGCACATCCCTAGCTCCTGTCTGATAATTTCGTCAATTCCCTTCGTAAATTTCAGGTGATACTCGGAACTGCGCAATGCCCCCTTGTACGGGATTGTCCACAACAGCATATCCGGGAAATCCACCTTGATCGGACCATTGTGAAAGCGGTAATTCTCCGCATACTGGATGTGCTCCCGGATTTCGTCGAGCATGCGGAGCCGGGCATTAATTGCCTTGATCTTCTCATCGGCCAGCATCGTGCCATATGTAATCAACTTGCCGATGCGGATATTTTTCCTGTCCTCCGTCATAAACTCCGGGAAGCGATTTAAAGGAATGTCCAGTTCCACACATAATTGAATGGCCTGAACCAACGGGATCTGGGAATAGTCGTAGTAACGGTAGCCCGTCTCCGAGTCGATGTATGCCGGAGTCAGAATACCGATCCTGTCGTAGTAACGGAGCGATTTGACGTGTACTCCCGTTTGCTGGGAAACGTTGCCGATTGTCAGTAATTGTCTTTTGTCCATATTCAGCAAAATACGTCAAAGGGAAAATCGGAAACAGTCCACAGCAAAAAAAATTATAAACGATTCGCAATCAACACAATGAATATTCAAACCCAAATCTCATCTCAAGGTATCCTTCGTACTTGACGGAAGATTCACTGGCATGATTCCGATTTCCTATTGACTCTCCCATTATGGGATAGTTTATAGCATGATATCTTATCGGCGCTCCAGAGGAATGAGAGGCAATGACACAAGACCTCACCCCGGTTTGCCCAACAATCCGTTTCACCGAATGAAAATAGCATCTATCCTGCCCGTCCTTTTCGCAACGGGAATCACTCTTTCCTCCTGCCGTCAAGAAGACCAGGCCACACCTCAAATGCCTCCGCCCGAAGTGACTGTCGTCACGGTGAAGGGAACACAGGAACCCGTTACCACCAACCTCCCCGGACGGATGGAAGCTTTTCTACAAGCCGAAGTCAGAGCCCGCGTCACGGGCATCATCCAGGAACGCTGCTACCAGGAAGGACAAAATGTCAACGAGGGGGATATCCTCTTCAAAATCGACCCCGCCCCTCTTCAAGCAGCCCTCGACGGCTGCCAGGCCGCACTCGACCGGGCCAAAGCCATCCTGGACGACGCCAAGGACAAAGTGGACCGCTACTCCGCCCTCGTCACCAAGGGTGCCGTCAGCGGACGGGAACACACGCTCGCCCTGGCCGAACAAGCCAAGGCAAAAGCCGATTACGACGCAGCCGCTGCAGCCCTCGAACAAGCCAAACTCGACTTGGGATACGCCAACGTCACCGCGCCGATCAACGGCCGTGTTCGCCGAGCCCTCGTCACCAAGGGTGCCCTGGCCAACAAAAACGAATTCACCCACTTGACGACCGTTGAACAGATTAATCCCATTTACGTCCGCTTCAGCCAGCCTTCCACTCAGCACAGCAAACTCCGGCGCGCCGTCCTGTCCGGAGAATGGGAGGGTATCCCCCTCGACCAGGTCAAAGTCAAACTCCGACTTCCGGACGGAGACGAGTATCCCCTCCCCGGCAAGATACTCTTCAGCGACATGGCAGTAGATCCGAACACGGACACGATCGAAATGCGCGCCCTATTCCCCAACCCCGACCACGAACTCCTGCCTGGAGCATACGTCCGCGTCGTCTTCGACAAAGCCATCCGCAAAAACGTTTTCAGCATCCCGCGCGACTCGCTGATGCGAACATCGCAGGGAGCCTCCGTTTACGTCGTCGGACAAGATGACATGCTGGAAGTACGCCCCGTCACCGCTGAAACCATGAAAGGGAAAAACTGGCTCATCACCTCCGGACTCAAAGAAGGCGACCGGGTCGTCACCGGCAAACTCACCATGCTGCGCCCAGGGATCAAAACCATCGTCCGGGAAACATCCGCCCAGTCCCAGCAGCCGGACACCCACTAAACGCCCAGCCCCACATTAGGCTATGCCCGACTTTTTCATCCACCGCCCCATTTTCGCATGGGTTGTCGCCCTCCTGATCTCGCTGATCGGGACATTGGCCATCCCGATGCTGCCCGTCGCCCAGTATCCGGACATCGCGCCGCCCGTCATCAACATCCGTACGACCTACCCGGGCGCTTCCGCCCAGGTCACGGAAGAAGCCGTTACCGCCGTCATCGAAAAGGAAATCAACGGAGCCCCCGGCCTCCTTTACATGACAGCTACCAGCGATTCCAACGGCATGGTCGACATCGCCGTCACATTCAAGCAGGGCACCGATCCCGACATCGCCGCAGTCGAAGTTCAGAACCGTATCAAAATCGTCGAATCCCGCCTTCCCGAATCCGTCCGACGCGAAGGCGTATTCGTCGAAAAATCCTCCAACAACATCCAGGCCGTCATTTCCCTGTCTTCCACCGGGACATTGGACGGGACGGAACTCGGTGAACTGGCTTCATCACGCATCATCCCGGAACTCAAACGAGTCAAGGGTGTCGGTCGCGTCGACCAGTTCGGCGCGGAGACATCCATGCGCATCTGGCCGGATCCCGAAAAACTGGAGGCTCTTAAGCTGACGCCCAACGACATCGTCACGGCCGTCGCCTCCCAGAGCGAACGCATCATCGTCGGAGACATCGGCGGAGCCGCCGTCAACAAAGACGCCCCGATCAACGCCAGCGTAGTAGCGGAAGAAGCCTTCAGTACCCCGGAACAATTCGAATCCATCGCACTCCGCACGCTCGAAGACGGTTCGTCCGTCAAACTCAAAGACGTGGCTCGCGTCGAACTCGGAGCCAACAACTACTCCTTCTTCTCGCGGTGCAACGGGCAGGTCTCTTCCGGCATGGCCATCAAGATGGCGCCCGGTTCCAATGCCGTGGAAACCATGGGACTCCTTCAGGACAAAATGAACGAACTGTCGCGGGACTTTCCCGCCGGCGTCTCCTACCAGATCCCCTACGAAACCACCCACTTCGTCAAGATCTCAATCCAAAAGGTCATTTCAACTCTGCTGGAAGCCATCGCCCTGGTCTTCATCGTGATGTTCCTGTTTCTTCAGAACTTCCGGGCCACTCTCATCCCGACACTCGTCGTCCCCGTCGCCCTGCTCGGCACATTCGCCGTCATGTGGGTATCCGGATTCTCCGTCAACATGCTCACCATGTTCGGCATGGTGCTGAGTATCGGCATTCTGGTAGACGATGCCATCGTCGTTGTCGAAAATGTGGAACGCATCATGATGGAAGAAGGGCTGGATGCCCGCCGTGCCACCGTCAAAGCCATGAAACAGATCGGAGGAGCTATCGTAGGCATCACGGCAGTTCTCATTTCCGTTTTCATCCCGATGGCATTCTTCAGTGGCGCCGTCGGCAACATCTATCGTCAATTCTCACTGACGCTCATTGTGTCCATCGCCTTCTCGGCCTTCCTCGCCCTTTCCTTGACGCCGGCCCTCTGCGCCAGCCTCCTCAAACCTTCTTCCGTAGAACATCAGGAAAAGAAAGGCTTCTTCGGACTCTTTAACAGAACAGTCACCCGCGCTACCAACAGCTACGGCAAATCCGTAGGAGGCATCATCAAACGCCCCGTCCGCTCCCTCTTGATCTACCTGCTCGTCATCGCCGGAGCCGGCTACCTGTATGTCACCCTCCCCACCTCCTTCCTGCCGGAAGAAGACCAGGGCAACTTCCTCACCGTCATTTCCCTGCCCGCTGGAACTCTTCAGGAGGAAACCAGTGAACGCCTGCGCGAAGTGGAAGACTATCTGATCCGGAACGAACCCGTCGAATATACTTACTCCGTCGGAGGGTTCAGCTTCTTCGGCTCCGGAACCAACATGGCCATGCTCTTCATCGGCCTGAAGGACTGGGAACACCGGACGGAGCCCGGCATGGGCGTCAAGGACATCGTCGCCAGAGTCAATGCCCGGTTCGCGGCAGATCCTCAAATGAACGTCATGGCCATCAACATGCCCTCCCTGCCCGAACTCGGCAACACGTCCGGGTTCGACTTCCGCCTTCAGGACAAGGGAGACATCGGATACGACCGCCTCGTCGAGGCACGCGACGAACTACTCGCCAAGGCCAACACCACAAGCCCCGACCTCACCGGCGTATACTTTGCCGGGCAGCCCGACACCCCGCGCCTCCGCGTTGCCATCGACCGAGAAAAAGCATTCTCCATGGGAGTTCCCATCACGGAAATCAGCAATTCCCTGGCTGTCATGTTCGGTTCCAGCTACGTCGGTGACTTCATGCACGGCAACCAGGTTCGTCGCATTATCATCCAGTCCGATGCCAAAAGCCGCCTCGGCGGAGATGACATCGAAGACCTGCATGTCCGCAACTCGGCCGGCAATCTCCTGCCCCTCTCATCCTTTGTCGATCTCGAATGGACGGCAGGCCCCCCTCAATTGACACGCTACAACAACTATCCCGCGTTTACCATCAACGGCTCCGCCGCACCCGGCAAAAGCAGCGGCGACGCCATGAAAGCCATGGAGCAAATCGCCTCCACCCTGCCCCAGGGAATCGGGTTCGAATGGACCGGGCAATCCTATGAAGAACAACAGGCTGGTTCCCAGGCCACCATCCTGTTCTCCCTCTCCATCCTCATCGTCTTCCTTGTACTGGCAGCCTTGTATGAAAGCTGGTCCATTCCGTTCGCAGTCATCCTGGTCGTACCCCTCGGCCTCATCGGTGCCTTGCTGGCTGTCTTCTTGCGGGAAATGCCCAACGATATCTACTTCAAAGTCGGCCTCATCACCACCATCGGCCTCTCCGCCAAAAACGCTATCCTCATCGTCGAAGTCGCCAAAGACCTCTACCGGGACGGCATGGACGTCATGCAGGCCACCATCACCGCCGCCAAACTCCGCCTCCGCCCCATCCTGATGACATCCCTCGCCTTCGGCGCAGGCGTTATCCCCCTTGCGTTTGCCCATGGCGCAGGCGCAGGAGCCCAAAAAGCAGTCGGTACCGGCGTACTCGGCGGCATCATCACCGCCACCGTCCTCGCCATCTTCCTCGTACCCCTCTTCTTCCGCCTCACCGCAGGCAAGCGCAAGAAAATCGAGGAATAAGGCCTTCTTCCAAAAACAGGTTATCGACATTATTGAGCCTCACTCAGGAATTTCATCCCGGGTGAGGCTCTTTTCATCACTGGATATCAGTCCATCAAAAGGGTTGCCCCATACTGGATGAAGACAGCCCCATGTACGTTGATTGGTCAGATAAACTTATTTGTATTCTTCCATCATTTGCCGGACTTTTTCCCGAATTGCATCATCGTTTGATTGCTCCATCTTTTTGTAAAGATCAGTCATATCAAAATAGATTATCTGTGTATTCCCGGAAGACTTATCCCGTCCGACAATAAGCTGCAAATACAGTCCATACTGGTACATTTTATTTACACTATCGCTTTTCAAAAGATTAGGATAATTCTTCGCTATGTATTCATCTTGGGCTGCTTCAATTCCTTCCAAACTCGTCACATAGCTTAAATTAACTGCCTTGGACAACCGTCTGAATATCTCCTGATCCGTTGAAACATTTGAGCTAACATTCGGAAATAGTATCAAGGAATCATCTGAAGCCATGGGTTTGCACCCCACACAGGAACAATCCGATTTCAGACAATTACAAGAAAATGACGCTTGCCCGCATTCCTCTCTTAGCATGCACATTGCTGCCAATTCGACAATGCGCCTGGCTTCCGCAATAGCTTGCTTTTTGCGTTCTTCTTCAGACAAACCTAATTTACCATCAATGGAAAAGACATCCACTACGATGGGAAATAACGATTTGGTATATTCCCTTTCAAGTCCGTATACTCCAGAATGGTGACGGCATTGCATCCGGCATGATGCATGAACCGTATACACACCAGCAGTCCCAGGCAACAGTACTGCTTCCATATGCAGATTTTTAACATCTACCGAACATTCTCCAGCGTTCATCTGTCCAGTCCAAGTCACAGATGCAAGCATCACGCCCAACAGTAATCGTAAAATTGATTTCATACCTTTTTCTCATCATAGCTACTGTCTTTCATCAGGGAAAGACCGGATAGTAAATACTTGATCTGTCGTACTACTGGTAGCACGGTATAACAAAAAAAGGACTGTTCCAGAAAATTCCGGAACAGCCCCTGCATTCAATGAATATGCGGCAACCTTTATTTCCAGGAATACTGGACGGGAAGGTTGCGGGAAGAATTCCCGATCGAAACCTTGTATTCACCGGGCATCACATCCCAAGAATTTTTCGCTTCGCTCCAGTATTTCTTCTCTTCATCCGTCAGTTTGAAGGTAACGACTTCCGACTGACCTGGTTTAAGATTCACCTTCTTGAATCCGGCAAGTTCCCGAACGGGCATAGGCACTTCTTTTGATTCGGGTTTGGTGATGTAGCACTGCACGGTTTCAGCTCCTTCGCGGTCTCCCGTATTCGTCAGCTTCACGGAGAACTCACCTGCTCCGGGATTGGTACCGGCGGGGTCCATGGAAAACGTCGTGTACGACAAGCCGTAGCCGAAGGGGAAACGGGGTTCAATGCCTGCCTTGTCAAAGTGCCGGTAGCCTACCCATATATCATCGGAGTAGAATTGAACGGGATTGTCCTTGCTCCAGCGGATATCGCCCGGGTAGGAGAGGAATCCTTCCGAATGGCTCTTCCAATCGTTCAAGCGTTTGCCGAAGGTACAGGGCAGTTTACCCGAGGGGTTCACCTTGCCCGTAACCACTTCAGCAAGCGCCGTACCGGCATCCATGCCACCATACCATAATTCCAGAAGAGAAGGCACTCGGTCAATCCATTCCTCTACCTGGACAGGAGCGCCGTTGACAAGGGCTACCACCGTTTTCGGATTAGCGTCCAAAACCCTGTCGAGCAAGGCTACCTGGTCTCCCTTGAGGTTCAGATCCGGCTTGTCACCGCCTTCCAAGACCCCCCAACCGGCACATTCGCGGTCATAGGTATGATCGGTGCCTCCCACAAAAATGACCACGTCCGCCTCCTTGGCAGCTTCGACGGGATCCCATTCTTTCATGTCCGGGAAACTCTTTTTCTTCGGATCTTCGAAGCGGAATCCGGGAGCAAACAGGACGCGATCCTTGCCGAAGAGCTCCACAATGCCGGCCAGCGGCGTCTTCTCATAGGGGGGACGTCCTGCCGCAGCACCGCCACGCTGATGGACGCCGGAACCATCCACCATGGTCTGGTACTGGTCGGCATTAGGCCCGATCACGGCGATTTTGCCGATTTTTTGCGGATCCAGAGGAAGGAACTGCTTGTCATTTTTCAGCAAGACCACCGCTTCGCGGGCAACCTGGCGGGCAACCTCCTGATGTTCGGGAGCATTCAACCGGCCTTCCAGAGGCTCGGTAAACGCGCCGACACGCATCGCAAAACGGATATTGCGTTTGACGGCATCCTCAAAAAACTTGCGATCAATCTTCCCCTCATTGACCAGCTTGACAATATTCTTGTCCTTGTCCGCATTCTTTCCGCTGGGCATTTCCAGATAGCAGCCCCCGTTGACGGCATCCGCATCGCCATGCCATGCTCCCCAGTCGGACACCATAGTTCCATCCCACTTCCAATCGTCATAAAGAATATTGTTAAGACGATCTCTCTGGTGGCTCGCCCACTTGCCGCGCACCTTGTTGTAAGAGCACATGATCGTCCAGGGATTGGCCTCGCGTACGGCGATTTCAAACGGCTTGGCATAAATCTCGCGCAAAGCGCGTTCCGGAGCATCGACGTCGATAACCGTGCGGGACCATTCTTGATCATTGAAAAGCCAGTGTTTCAAAGATGTCGAAACACCATTGGCCTGTACGGCATTAATAAACGAAGCGGCTATCTTTCCGGCCAGGAAGGGATCTTCCCCGAAATATTCGAAGCTACGTCCGCCCAAAGGCGTACGCATCAGGTTGACTGCGGGGCCCAGAATAATGCGTGAGTTCGTCGCCTTGCACTCGCTGGCAATCACCTCGCCGACTTTTTTAATCAAATCCTGGTTCCATGTAGACGCCATGGCCGTCCCGCAAGGGAAATACGTTGAACGATTGTCTCCTCCGAGGCGTACTCCCAGCTGTGCATCCGACATAATGAACTTCGTGAGTCCGATGCGCGGCACATCACCGTATTCGTATCCGCTGCAGCCGTGAAGCAAGGAAGCCTTTTCCTCATCCGTCAACCGTTTGAAAAGATCCTCCACCCGCTGTTCCAAAGGTTGATTCTTGTCACGATACGGAGCATTGACCATGGAAACATCGGTCGGCGGTTCAATCTTACTCCGGACTACATCCTTGCTGCCCTCGGCATATTGCTCCGCCCAACCGGACGAACATACGGCACACAGCCCGAAGGCAGCAATTCTCATGAGGCTTCTTCCATTCATAAATCTATTGAAATGTATATGATTACCGTTGAGATACGTATACTCGCCAACCGTTCTTTCACAGAATACCTGTATTCGGGACAAAGGCGCGGCAACTTCGCCCCACGCCACTGAACATACCAAGCGGACGGGAAGAAAGGCCCCCCCTCGTTGGATCCATGCGATCCCCGCCATGCTACGATTTTCTGGAAGCACGCTTATCCTCCGAGGCGGAGCCGGAGTGGCCACGATCATCCTTGAAAAGCCTGACGAGGAATTTGAACAAATAACGATTTCTCATCTCAATGAGATTTGGATACCTAAACCGCTTTCTGCTTAGGGAAGAAACCATTGCCATGAAGCGGCTTCAACTTTTGAGACTCATAACCGCTGCGAAATGTTCACGATACAGGAAAGAATGTCCATGTATCACTCCTTGATCCATGCATGCATGATTTCCACCACATACATGCGATGCAAGGGATTATCCTCTGCGTACCACTTCTCCAGACAGGACTTGTCCACGAATCCGGACTCCTTCAGGGCATCGCTGTACAGTTTGCGACATTCCAACACGAGATCGGCGCCTTCGACAGCCACATTGCCCATCTCCGTCACTATGGGCGACAATCCGGCAGCGGCCATCTTGTCTCCGTTGCGCCCGGATGTCGTCCCACACACGCGCAAGGCCGAACGGAACTCTTCCCCCATGAAGGAGAGGGTCAGGTACTCCTTCTTTTCGATGAACTCATACGTATAGCGGTTGGGGCGTACCACCACAAAAGCTACAGGCTTACCCCACATAAACCCGATACCACCCCAAGAGGCCGTCATCAGATTGAAGGATTCCCGATCCCCCGCCGTAATCAGCATCCACTTGTGACCGATTAACTCAACGGCATTATCCGTAATGTTTACAGGACTGATTTCTTTCATCATCTTTTTTCTACAGAATTTGAATAATGAGATTATGACCGCATGGAACGGCCGATTTTCAACACGAAAAGAGTCATACCCAGGCTCATGACTCCCATGACAACAAACTGCCATGCCGGGGAAATCAACAGCATCATGACGTACTGGAACCCCACCGCCAGCAATCCCAGAAAGCAATCCACAAGATTCCCCGCCGCAATCACGTCGCCGCGCCTTCCGTTCTCCGCACGATCCTGAAGACAAGCATTCAACGGCACCAGATAAGCCGAGGCAAAAGCTCCCGCAAAAATCAGGAGTACCTGGAACAACCAGACATTCGGAGGCACGAGGCTCAATCCCAGGCATCCCAGAGTCATCCCCAGCCCTCCCCAAAAGGCTACTCCCATGCGAATGCCGTTGCGGCAAATGGAGGAAGCCACCACGCCACCCAGCACCATGCCGCCGCTCATCCAGGCCATGAGTTCAGCCCCCTGAGAGCCAAAATCATCTCCTGCTCCCGATACCTCCTTGGCCAGCTGAATCGTCATCAAAATGATCGTTCCTCCGAAAAACCAGAAATATCCGATACCGGCCTCGCAACGCCGCAGGACTTCATGCCGCCATAAATACCCCAATTGCTTAAAATGTTCGTACAGCAAACTCCACGCAAACGGACGCGCCTCATACGGACGATAGGCAGGCAGAGTAAACGTCCCAATCGCCGTCACCACGGCCAGCAGGAAAAACATGAAACAAGGAAACGATGCCGCATACCACCCGTCATTGATCCCGTTCGGTTTGAAAACACCGTCAAACCAGGCAAAAAAACCATCCCCAAGCATTCGGTGCCAGATCGTATTCGTCCCCGGCTCCAGCAGATATGAAAACCAGACAAACACCCCCAACTGGCCGATCAGCAGAGCCAGCACAGAAGCCATCTCCACAATTCCGCTGGCAAAGCCGATTCGTTTCGTACCTACGATATCCTTGATAATCCCCTTTTTGGACGGACTGAACACCGTCGCCTGTACGGCAAACACGCAAAACCACCCCAGCGCGGCATCAAGGTTGTGCCCTCTCAAGCTAAAAAACATCCCCATCAACACCACCAGCTGAGTCACGGCCATGGCCCGGATAATATACGTCTTGCAAAACCTGTCCGACAACCAGCCAGCCAGAGGGGAAAACAAAATAAACGGCAGGACGATAATCGCCCCCAGGGGATACTCCAGATTACCCTCTTCACGGTACAACCATACCCCCAGAGGAATCAGCAAAAACTGGGCGCCTTTTTCACTGAAGGAGTTCTGCGCCTGGATCAACACGAGCTTCCAGAACGAGAACCAGTCGATACGCTGCGGATCCGCGGTATTTGCCTCCTGCATGCCGCGCATTGTAGCCGTCCTCAAACGGGATACCAGCATTATTCCGGCAAAACCATCACCACAAGAGAAATGGCACTCCCAGCCGGAGTTGAACCGAGCCTTTGCCGTTGGAGAGACGGCCTTCCTATCCGCTAGAAGATGGGAGCATCAATCAGAAACTCAGGTCCGGAAACCTGATGTGGATTCATCAATACCACTTTCCCTCACGCAGTCAACTCCAAATTCGCCCATCAATTTTTTGGGATAACATCCGTCATTTTCCTTTACCATCATGGTCTTGAAAGAGTATTGCCAAGCTGTTTTTTGCTTCTGTGCCAACGGCATCTTTCCGTTGAAGAAGATCATCAGCTTACTTCTGCGACAAACGGTCCACTCCTTCCCCACAACCGGCATGATAGAAAAACCTGCCTTTTGCCCCACGTTTATAATACTCCAAGGCTTTATCACGATCCACAGGCGTCCCGATCCCGTCCTCATATACCTTTCCCAGAAAATAATTCAAACCGCCCGCCGTGTAGGACTGGGTATATTTGTCCAATTCTTGGGCTAAATCATACAGTTTTTTTTCATCCCTTCCCGGCAGGTCTGCATGCCGGAACGCGAGAGTTAACATGAAAACCGACGGAGCAATCTGCATATTGACATTGTTTCGTTTCCCTCCATTGAAAGGGTCGGAATAGAGAACCGAGCTACCTCCGAACACCCCCATGGCTTCCTTAGCTTCTGAATAACAATCCCAAGCCTTTTTCAAATCACGGGACACCCCCATACCATGCTCGTTGAGATAGCCTAGGACAAGTTTGCCGAGAGGATCACCTTCGCCTGCCAACTCCTTCACCTTATCCACATATACGCTGGTAACGCCAGGAGAAACATCCCAACAGGCAGGTTCTTCCAACAATTTGAGCAACAGACGATCAGCTCCGCACAGAGCAACCAGTTCATCCAACTGCCGGCGGGCTTTTTCAGCATTCTTCCCATCAATCAACTTCACAACGTCACACCAATACACCTCCTTTCTCCAATCCAGCTTTTCCAAAGCTTTGCTCATGGCTTGCCTCAAAAAACGGGGACGATAAAAACACTCCATCAACTTTGTTTCCATGGAGTCCAACTTGGAACGAAAAGCCATTCTCTCGATAAAAGGCACATACCTGCACTCCAGCAACGTGCGATAGTAACGAAACGCCTCTTCCCAGTCCTCACGGGTAAAATAATTCAAGCTCGACAACCCATGTGCAAGCCAGCAGTCCATACCGGCAAGGCTCCCCCTCCGGGCTGCCTTTCGGGCACAATCCACCCCCTCGTAGAATTCGTTCATCTCCTTCGCATCTTCGACTTTCAGCCCCCCCATCCGGACAAGACCATTCCACGCCTGGTCACTCGCTTCGTCAGGAAGCATCAGGATAGCTCTGCCCCAAAACGTTTCCTCCATCCCTTCCAGTATTGCCCTCTGTCTATCGAAAGAATCTTTGGGAGGGGAAAAAGTCAGGGTTGCCATTTTTTCCATCGCCCTCACATCCCCGGCTTTCACCTGCTTCCTCAGGGCATCCTGCAACAGGGATCTCTCCTCGTTGGAAAGAATCAGGTGGCAGGCGATCCGGCACATCAGGTTATAAGCCATCAAATCACCTCCGCGAAGACCATTCAGAAATTCATGATAACCAGGAAGACCCGTATAATCAGGACACTTTTTTGGGGAAATAAAGAGTGAACTACTACCCGTAATTTTAACAACATTCCTGTTTTCCGGAAGAGTCAAATGCACAAATTCCCTTAAAAAGCGAGCCCCCGGATGCTTAAATTCCTCTGCTTTCCCCAGCCAGTAATCCACATCTCTAGCCTGCCTCCAGCTTAACATTTCAGGAAAATCTCCCTTTTCCCATCCAAGATGCAACGCCATCGCCAGGCAAGCCTCCGCATCTCCGCTGTTTGCCCGGTGCAAACATTCCTCAAGCGACACCTGATCCGCAGGAAGTTTCCCGTGGGAAGTTACCGGATCCAACGTCACTTCATAGGGTAGATTCTCCTTGTCCCGAAGCTTGGCCTGCATCTCAGCCAAAGTCTTCTCTCGCTCTTCCCTTCGCGCAAATTCCTCCTTCACCGATGTCGCGTCCTTACCCGTAATCCGGCTTAAATACTTGCCGCCATCATTGCATCCACGTGCGATCTCCCACGTCAACGGGAAAAGAGCACGGCGTTCGTTCCACAATTTCCGTTGCTGCTCGGAATAGCTATCCCCATACTCGGAAACCGCTGGCCACAGAAACACGCTCGTCACCACTGCCAGTAGGACGGCAGTTATTGAAATCCACATTTTCTTTTTCATGGGTTATTCTCCTTGGAAATTCCTTTTGTTTCTTCTTGCAACAAGCGTTCAACGCCATCCGTACATCCGATATGATTCTTGCCTTTTTCGTAAAACTTCAAAGCCTTTTCCTTGTCTACCGGAGTTCCGATACCGTCCTCATACACACGACCCAGAAGATAACTCACATTTCCAGGAAGTGAAGAAGATACCGAATCTTCCAATTCCTGAGCCAGCGCATACATCAATTTTTCATCCCTGCCCGGGAAATCCGTGTGCCGGATTCCGAGAGACAAGAGGAAAAGGTCAGGAGCCTCCTGCATACTCGCAGAGCAAATTTCCTCTCCATTGTCAGGATCCATATAACCATCGGGCAACCTTTTAACAAAAAAACCGACAGTATCTCTCGATTCGAGATAATACCTCCAGGCCTTGCCTAAATCGCGTGGCACCCCCAATCCGTGTTCATGACAATACCCCAGGACAAGTTTTCCAAAAGGGTCTCCTTCATCAGCCAATTCCTGCACCTTGTCGGCATAAATGCGGGCAAGTTCAGGGGAAACATTCCAGAAGGATGAATCTGCCAGTAACTTGCTCAAAATGGCATCTGCCCCACTCATAGCAATCCATTCATCCAATTGGCGACGCACGGTATCTACATCCCCGATATCCATTCGTTTATTGATATTTTTAAACAGTTCTGCACCATCATATTCCTGTTGACCACGAATCTCTTTAATCGCATTTTCCAGCAATTTATAATCGTAAAAACCTGTGACCAGATCCAGATCCGATCTATCCTGGCGAAACAAGTCATCCCTGAGAGGCTGAAAAGGAATATAGTTGCGTTCCAACAGCGTGTGATAGTAGCGGAACACCTCATCCCAATCTTCTTGAGTATAGTAATCCGAGCAGATGACACCATTCCACAGGCAACAATTCATACCTGCGAGGCTACCTCTTCGGGCAGCCTTACGGGCACAGTCCATGCCTTCTCTCAATTCTTTCATCGTCTCGGTATCTTCCACATCAAGCAACCCAATCCTGACAAGACCATTCCATAAACTCCCCTGAGCCTTGAACGGAAGGAAGCCGACAGCTCGCCCCCAAAACGAGTCTTTCATTTCTCGGATCATATCGAAATTGCATCGATAGGTATCCTGTGAAACAAAGAAAATCAAATCAGACAGCTTTTCCATCGCTCTCACATCTCCTGATTTGACCTGCCGCCGAAGAGATTCCAGCAATAACATCCTTTCCTTGTCAGGAAGAGTGAGATTCCAAGCCATTTTTACTATCAGGGAATACGCCACCAAATCGCCATTCCGCATACAATTCAGGAACCCTTCATAACCCGGCAGATCTTCATAATTCGGGCAAGCTTTTCGCACACAATATATCGTAGAACCCGAAATTTCAGTAATTGTTTTTCTGCTTTCCGGCAATGTCATTCGTAGGAATTCTTTTAAGAAACGCGCCCCCTGATGATTCAACTTCTCGGCCCTGTCCAACCAATAACCGACATCTCGAGCGCCTCTCCAGCCCAACTCTTCAGAATACTCTCTGTTACCCCACCCCAAGTGGCATGCCATCACCAAACAGGCCTCTGCATCGCCGCCATTTGCACGACGTAAACATTCCTGAATCGGTACTTGCTCTGCCGCCAAAGATGCCCAGTCTTCATGAATAACAGAAGGTACGGGATAGGCTAACTTCTCTTCCCATTTAATCTTAATCCTTTCATTATCGATCGATTTTATACATTCCTTTCGCCGTTTCCATTCATCCTTCACCCACATTTTATCCTTGCCCAACACACGACTTAAAAACTCAGCATCAACATCCGGGATACCATCTGCCAATGCCCAGATCCAAGGTAAAATAGCCCGACGCTCATTCCACAGCTTCCGCTGTTGCTCGGAATAGCTGTCCCCATACTCGGGAGCCGTCGGCCACAGGAACCAGCCTGCCACCGCTGCCAACAACACGGCAGCTATTGATATCCATACTTTCTTGTTCATGGCTTACTTTTCCCCGGAATTTCCTTTTGCCTCCCGTTGCAAACGTTCCGCCCCTTCTGAGCAACCGAGGTGACCACTTACGAGACATTGATAATACTTCAAGGCTTTTTCATGATCGACAGAAGTACCGATGCCCTCCTCATAGACTCTCCCCAAAAGGTAGCGCAAATGACCAGTATAGGGGGAATTATCAACGAATGGCTCCAATTCCTGAGCAAGCTCATACAATACGTGTTCATCTCGCCCCGGAAACTCCTTATGGTGGATCCCCAGAAACAGTATGAACACTGCCGGGGCATTCGGCATACATGTTGTACTCGATTTTCCTTCATTCGTGGAATCCTTGAAGCTAACAAACCCTCCTCCATAATTCACAGCAATCTCCCGGGCTTCCCGATAACAAGCCCAGGCTTTCCCCAAATCACAAGGGACGCCTGTTCCATGCTCATAGCAAAAACCCAGCACCAACTTGCCAAGGGGATCCCCCTCGGCAGCCCATTCCTTCACCTTGCCCACATAGGCATCGACCTCATCCGGAGAATCTTTCCATGAATCATACAAACGCAACATTTGCCGTAAAACAGCATCCGATCCTCTCTCAGCTATCTTTTCTTCCAATTCGCGCCGAATTCCCTCAGCATCCTCAGCATGCGTTAATTTCTTTTCGCCGCCATCTATCCACCAATACTCGCCGCTCATATAGCGTTTTACAAAATCAGAGCTCACCTTATTCAACGACTCCGGCTCGTAATAACATTCCAGCAAATTCCTGTCCAGGGTAGGAGACCACTTTCCCGACTCCCATCGATCAAAGGCAGGAACATACCCGCTCTCCCACAAGGTGCGATGAAATCGAAAAACCTCCTCCCAATCTTCTTTCGTATAATAATCCACGCTCGCCAATCCATTCGCAAGCCAACAATCCATACCAATCAAACTCCCTCGCCTTGCCGCCACTCGGGCACAATCCAAACCTTCGCGCCATTCGCGGTCTGCCACCGTATCGGCCGGATTGATCAATCCCATTTGTACCACCCTCTTGCCAAGAGGCAGGTGCATGGACCTTGGAAGTTTCTGAATCATCTCATACCAGAATGATGCCTGCATCTCCTTCCAAACATCACTTCGCCTCCTTCTGGTCTCTCTTGTACAAATAAGCTGAGCCATCTTCTCCATCGCAGCTACATCGCCGGCTTTCACTCCATTCCTCAGTGTTTCCATCAGCAAAGCTCTTTCTCCGGGCGGGAGATCATGAGTTCCAGAGACAAAACTCATCAGGCGGAATGCCATCAAATCCCCCTTGCGCAGGCAATCCTCAAATTCTTCGTAGCCGGGAAGCCCCGTATAATCCGGGCATGTAGCACTACGACTAGCACTTGTCGCGTATTCATCAAGACTGAGAGCCTTCCTGCTTTCCGGCTGCATCATCTGGAAAAAATGTTTGAGAAACAGGGCTCCCGGACGCCCCAAATCCGTTGCCTTGTTCAGCCAATAGTCCACATCACGAACCTCACGCCAACTCCACACCCCGATGCCCAGAACAGAATTCTCACCAACTCTCCATGCCATTGCCATGCACGCGTCAGCATCACCATTCCGGGCTCGCCTCAGGCATTCCCAGAATGGAACCAAATCAACGGGAAGAGATGTAAAATCCGGTTGGGCAGGCAGATTTCCCTGGAAAATAAGTTTCTCCTGGTCGCGAAGAACATTCTGGGCGCTGACTAATTGTTCATTCTGTTCCTCCTTCTGCGATCGAAGTTGATCAACCTCTTTCCAATCCAGTCCGGTCATGAATTGCAAATATGCAGGATCGAACACAATTCTGTTTCCATCCATCCAATCCCATGGCAAAAGCGCCCGCCGTTCATTCCACAGCTTCCGCTGTTGCTCGGAATAGTTGTCCCCATACTCTGGCGGAGATAACCACAAGAACCAGCCAGCCACTGCCGCCAACAACACAGCAGCTATTGATATCCATACTTTCTTGTTCATTCAATTTCCTTTTGACGATTTATCATCCGTCAACTGTTGCAACAAGCGTTCAGCACCTTCGCTACACCCGGCGTGGTTTCCACCACGTTTGTAACAACTCAAGGCTTTTTCCTTGTCCACGGGTGTACCAATACCATCCTCGTATATTCTTCCGAGCAGGTAACTCAAGTCAGACAATCTGGAACCCAAGGTCGGTTTATCGAGACTTTGAACGAGATCATACAATTCCTTCCCCTGCTTCTTCAGTTCATCCGCATGTCGTATCCCCAGCGACAGCATGAAAATTGTCGGCGTAAACTGGAGATAGGAACAGGAATACTTCCCCCCATTCGTTGGGTCGGGATACGAAACCGATATACATCCATAAGAACTCACTGCATCCCTTGCGACAGAATAATAGTTCCATGCCTTGTTCAAGTCGCGAGGCATACCCCGCCCGTATTCATTCAAGTATCCCAGAACGAGCAGAGCCAACGGATCCCCTTCGTCTGCCATTTCCTTCACTCGGCTGGCATACATACGGGCAATTTCCGGAGCAACATTCCAGCATCTTTCATTCTTAATCAATTTCAGCAAAACAAAATCAGCCCCCATCGTCGAAATCAGCTCATCAAGCTCGCAGCGAGCCTTCTCCACATCGCTTTCCGACGTCAATTGGTCGGAATAAAACCGTGCCATATCCTCCGTCAACTTCAGCTTTTCCAAAGCCTCATCGTAGGACTTCCTCAGCGTAGCAGGTGGATAAAAACAAGCAACCAGTTCGTCCCCGATGGGCTTCGGAAAAGATTCCCATAACTTTCTCCGTACAAAAGGTATATAGCCACGTTCCATCAAAGTTCGATGGTAGCGAAGCGCCTCTTCCCAATCTTCTCTGGTAAAATACCCCAGACTCGATATCCCCCATAAAAGCCACCAATTCATCGCGATCATGCTGCCAGACTGCGCTGCCTTCCGGGCATATTCCGCCCCTTCGCGGAATTCTTTCATCGCCGCAGTCTGCTCAGCATCCCATACACCTAGCCAAATGAGAGCATTCCACAACTGAAGCTTCCTTTCTTGAGGGAGCTTGACCATAGCCTTGCTCCAAAATGAATTTTCAAGTTCACCGAACATCTTTTTGAGTCGATCCTCATTGTCCCTCGGGAAGGAAAATACCAGTTCTGCAATCTTTTCCATCGCCTTCGTATCTCCACCCTGAGCCTTTGTTCTCAGCGCATCCAACAACACAAGGCGTTCCCGATCAGGAAGTTTCAGGTTGCCAGCCAATGCCACCAACAATCTGTAAGCCATCAGATCCCCACTGCGAAGGCAGGTCATAAAATCCTCGTACCCCGGGAAATCGGTATAGTCCGGGCATGGTTTGTAGAACGATATGAAAACCTCACCGGCAAGCCTCACCGTTTCCCGACGCTTCGGCTGCATCTTCCGTGCAAAATACCTCAAAAAGTGTGCTCCCGGATGCTTCAGGTCCTCAGCCCTGCCCAACCAATAATCCACATCTTGAGCTGTCCGCCAAGTCAATGCATTACCTTGCTGTAACACAACACAAACCATCGCCAAACAGGCATCCACATCGCCCGCCCGGGCTCGCCTCAGGCATTCCTTCCGAGACACATGGTATACAGGGATATCCTCCTGCAATACATCTTCCGTCAGAATTATCGGGCAAGGACTGTTCTCCTGATTGGCAAGCTTAAGCTGTTCTTTTTCCAGACCGGAATCCTGCTGTTTCTTCATCTCCATCGTCTTCTTCGTCCATTTTTCATCTTTTCCCAAAAAACGACTCAAAAACGTGATATCGACACCTCCGCGGACTCGAGCAAGTTCCCACACACCGGGAAAAAGTGCCCTCCGCTCATTCCACAGCTTCCGTTGCTCCTCGGAATACCCCGTACCATACTCCGACGGAGAAGGCCACAGGAACCAGCCTGCCACCGCCGCCAACAACACGGCAAGCAACACGATCTTTTTCTTCTTCATCTCGACTCCACTTCATCAATTTTGTTCGGAAGAATCAAGTTCGTCTTCCCCCAATCTCTCTAATCGTTCCGCACAGCCTGCATGCCTGTACCTTCCCCTTTCATAATGCATCCGCGCTTTTCCCAGATCAACTGGCGTGCCGATCCCGTCCTCGTACACACGTCCCAGAAGGTAACTCAAATAGTCATTACTAATCGAAAATAATTCCAATTCCTGAGCCAATGCATACATTTGAGCTTCATCCCTGCCCGGAAAATCCGCGTTACGTATCCCCAGAGAAAGCATGAAAAACGAAGGCATCATTTCCAAATAGCTACAGGAAACATGTTTATCTCCTTCTAGATTCAAATAAGTCATTAATTTAACTCCGAATATGCCCATGGCCACCCTGGCTTCCGAGTACAAGTTCCACGCCATTCCCAGATCGCGCGACACACCCAGCCCATTCTCATAGAGATAGCCTAAAACGAGCTTCGCCAAGGGATCGCCCTCTGTAGCCAACTCCCTTACCTTGGCAGCATACGCCTCTGTAATTTCAGGAGCAACATTCCATGATCTACGCAGTACCAATACCTTTTCCAAAACATAATCCGCCCCCAGAAAAGCAATTTGCTCATCCAGATCACAAAGAACTTCAGCCGCATTCTTGCCTTTCGCCAAATAATCCCCCCCACTAACAACATCTTCATCTCTCATCCCGGATTTTGCCCAAGTCAATCGATACGCAGTCCGCAAGGATTGAGGAGAATAATAGGATTCCATCAATATCTGATCCAAAGGAAGAGGGTAATACTTCCCCCAATCTCGAACATAAGGGACATAAGCCCGCTCCCACAGGATACGATGATAACGAAAAACCTCCTCCCAGTCCTCACGAGAATACTCCTTCAGACTCTCCTGACCATACCGAAGCCAAAACGCCATTCCTACCATGCTCCCCCGCCGTGCCGATTCACGAGCACACGTAGCAGCTTCGCGAAACTCTCGCATTGTCTCCGTATTCTCAGCATCTACGATTCCCAGGCGCACAAAACCCTGTATGGCTGGCTCCTGCACAGATTCGGGAAGCATGCTAATCATCTTGCCATATATGCTCTTGGACATCTCATCGTTGGCCGAATGACGCCAATCAGTCTCCCTGTAAGGTTCGAAAATAAGTGAACACATCTTTTCCATTGCCAGGACATCACCGGATTTCGACCGACTCCGCAAGCCCTCCAACAACAGTTTCTTTTCCCGGTCCGGGAGTTCATGGTCCGCCGCAAGCCAACAAAAGAGTTGGTAGGCCAACAAATCCCCATCCCGGAGGCATTGCTGCCACTCGGCATAACCGGGAAGTCCCGTATAATCCGGACACAATTTGCTTCTAATACTCAAGCCGCCTGATTGAAAAACAGCATTTTTCCGATTCTCCGGCAAAATCATCATCATGAAATTCTTTAAAAACCGGCATCCCGGATGTTTCAACTCCTCTGCCTTATCCAACCAGTACCTGACATCATGAGCACGGCGCCACGTCAATAATTCCGACCTGAACTTCCCTCTCCATCCCATGTGAAGAGCCATCATCATGCAGGCATCCACATCCCCGTCCCGAGCTCGCTCCAGACACTCCCGGACAGATACCTGACTCACTGGGAGGGGGGAACAATCCGAAGGTACATTCTGATCCATTTGAAAACCCAGCTTCTCCCTATCGCGAAGTTGTATCTGTTTCGCAGCCAATTCTTCATCTCTCTTTTTCTTCTGTTCAAACAGAAGCTGAGCATCGCTCCTATTCAACCCCGTCAAAAAAACACTTCCCCAACTATCTAAATCATAATTCATTCCCTGTCCCCACGCCATCGGATACAACGCCCGCCTCTCATTCCACAGCTTCCGTTGTTGCTCGGAATAACTATCCCCATACTCTGGTGCTGTCGCCCACCAGATCATAACCGCAGCCATGGCAAGCAAAGAGACAACGACAATCCGGACAATTTTCTTTCTCATCGCCAATTCTCATCATCCTACGATTATTTTGCAGAAATGGAAGCCTGCAATTTTTCCCAACGTTCGGCACAATTAGAATTATCAGCCTTTCCCCGTTCATAATATTTCAGAGCTTGGGAAAGATCGACAGGTACCCCGATACCATCCTCATACATCCTCCCCATCAAATAACAAAGAGAACCTGAAGAATCATCTTTCGTAAAATCCTCCAGTTCATGAAGAAGGTCCGGCACCCGGCTCAAATCTCTGCCCGGAAATTCCGGATGTTCCAGCAACAAGGAAAGCATTGCCATCCTGATAGCTTCCGGGAGCATAACAAGGAAATTCCCACTTCTTCTTTTATTCGCCACATTAGGCACATATGTCATATCCTTGGGATCTACACGTTCCAATGCTCGTTCATAGCACCTCCATGCCTCTCCATGATCAACATGCAGCAATCTTTCCTGTTCAAGCAAATATCCCTGCACAAAAGCAGCACAGGGATCTCCCTTATCCGCCTGCTGCCGAACCTTTTCAATGTAGGCGCCGGCCAATTCCGGACGGATTTCCTCCGTTCTCATCATCAAGTAGCTCAACACCTGATCTGCTCCATATACGGCAACGGCATCATCCCACTGTTTTTCAATATCCTCAGCATTTTTTGCAACATACAAAGGAGAAAGATCATAGCCTGTCACCCGTTCCTGGAATAATTGTTGTCCTCTGGCAAATCTCTCATTCCAATTCTTTTGATCTATATAATAATAATTCAGAATTTTCCCATTATAGTTGTCCAAACATATCAGAACATTGAGCCGGCAGATATACGGAGCATACCCGCGTTCCACCAGCAAACGACTGTACCGGAATACATCTTCCCAATCCTCACGAGAAAAATAGTCCAAACCATTCAATCCATACCCCAGCCAAGAACTCATACACGCCAAACTTCCCCTCCGGGCTCCCAGCCTAGCGTATTCAGCCGCTTCACGGAAGTTGCGCATGGCAACCGTATCCTCGGCATCCAGCACCCCCATGCCAACACATGCGTGCCAAACGCTTTCCCTCGCAAATCCCGGCAACAACTTGATTATTCTGGAGCATAACGATGCTTTCATCTCTCTTTTGATCTCCCTGCTATACTCATCTATCTGTCCTCCTTCAAAAGCGATTGCCGCTAGATCCTCCATTGCCCTGAGATCACCTGATTTCGCACGTTCCCGCAAAACATTCCATAAAATATCCCTCTCTTTTGGAAGAATTGAGGCAGAAAACACGATATCCCTCATCATCCTGTACGCCAACGCATCTCCGTTCCGTATACATCCCATGAAATCTCCATATCCGGGGAGCACCGTGTAATCGAAACCTGATGGAGTCGTGTAACTGCATCCGGACATTGACCGAGTAAGGTTCTTTCTGATTTCCTTTTGATAAATGGAAGAACAATTCTTCAAGAACTTTGCCTCTGGACGCCCCAATGACTCCGCTTTGTCCAGCCAGTAATGGATCGTCCGTGTCCGGTTCCAACTCCAAACTAATTCCGGAACCATGCCTCCCCCTCCCATTCTCCACGCCATCACCATGCACGCTTCCGCATCACCTCCTCGAGCTCGCTGCAGACATTCTCGGATACTGATCTCATCAAGACGCAAGGATTCTGTATCCGGCAGTTTTACCTCCATCTCCGGGTAGGGCACTTTCTCCCGGTCACGAAGGTCTTCCTGCTGTAACGCCAACGCATTATCTTCCTCTCTCTTCCGCCTCAGCACATGTTCCAGTACCTCTTTCCGCATGGGAGTAATCGTACAAATAGCATCTGCATACTCCGGCCTGACATCCCCTATCATTATATTCCAAGCAGCCGGATAAAGAGCTCGGCGCTCATTCCAAAGCTTCCGCTGCTGCTCGGAATAGCTGTCCCCATACTCGGGAGCCGCAGGCCACATCACCACGCCTGCAAGTATTGCCAGCAGGAGGACAAGTACTGTAATGATCGTTTTCTTCTTCATTTCTTTTCCTTCTGATCGTCGCGACCAAGCTCGGTCTGTAACTTTTCCCAGCGTTCACTACATGGAGCGTATGTTCCACCTTGGGAGTAACAATCCATAGCCTTCTTTTTATCCGGCAGGGTACCGATGCCATCCTCATACACCCGACCAATCAGGTACAACAAGATGCCAGGCCTATCCCATTTCACCAATGTTGACAAATCTTCCGTTACATCAAACACAAACGAAGGATCCCTGCCCGGAAACTCGGGATGTCTGATCGCCATAGAAATCAACGCCATTTTCGCGGCCTCCGGCAATCTGGCCATTGAAAGATGTCCATTTACACAAAAATCACGGTAAAAAAGATTCGTTAAATCTTTGTTTGAACTCCTGCGCGTCGCTTCCACATAGCAATCCCAGGCTTTCCCCAAATCGCGGGTTCTCCATATACCCTCCTCCAAAATGCAACCCAGAACATACAATCCGAAGGGGTCTCCCTCATCAGCCAAAGCCTGTACCTTATCCGCACAAACAGCAGATACATCTGCGGGAATAAATGAGGCGTTGTTCTGAATCAATTGAAGCAAAATCTGCCTCAATACGACGTCACTTCCCCGCCAGGAGCACCATTCAGCCAGCTTCTTTTTTGCATCACCGTTTTTCTTAACGTCTTCTAAAAAATCTTGAAACCAGATCTCTTCCCCTCGAATAAATGCATCCTGCTTCCCCAACAAGCTTTTCCCCACGGCATCGGAACCATAACAACACTCCAGTATCTCACGATCCAGCTTGGGACCTTGCATGACTCTGGATATTGTGAGATAAGGCATATAGCCCTTCTCTATCAACGTACGGTAATAACGGAACACATCCTCCCAATCCTCACGGGAATAGAAATTCCGGTTCCAAAGTCCATAACTCAGCCAATAGGACATCCCTGCCAAACTCCCCAATCGGGCAGCCCTCCGTGCATTTTCGACACCCTCACGGTAATTTTGCACCGTTGATGTGTCCGCAACATCCAACACCCCCATGCGAACGAGTATATTCCGCCCGTCTTCCTGCCACTTCCCCGGAATATTCCTCTCCAAAAACCTACTCCAGGTAGAATGATCAAGTTCCCATGAAATATCCTCCTCCCAATGAATATTGATCTGATCCAAGGCCAAAGCCGCCAAATCCTCCATCGCCTGTACATCACCCGTTTTCACTTTCCGCCTCAATCCCTCACGCAGGAGGTCGATATCCCGGTCGGGCAGTCTATGGCAAAACACAATGTCCCGCACCAAAAAGTAAGGCAGGATATCCCCCTGACGCATACTCTCCTCAAATTCCCCATAACCCGGCAAGCCCGTATAATCCGGGCAAGCCACATTCGAGTAACCATATCCGGTAAGAGAATCCTTTTTAATCAGTTTGCTGGATTCTCAACTTGAATCATTCGGCAAAAGTTCTTCAAGAACAACGCCCCGGGACGTTTCAATGCTTCCGCTCGAGAAAGCCAGGCATCCAAGTCTCGCATACTTCGCCAACTAAGCAGATTTTCTGAATTATTCGTGATAGACCTCCATGCCATCACCATGCAGGCATCAGCATCGCCCCCCTGCGCCCGTTGCCAACATTCCCTCCTGGAAAGTTCAAAAGCCCGTAGAGAAGCCAGATCCAACTCTTGGCCGGGAGTATATCGAAAGACGGGCTTCTCGCGATCCCGAAGCGCCACCTGCTCCTTCTTCAATCCCTCATCCTTTGCCTTCTTTTGATCTCGAATACCCGTCCATGAGGCATCATCCTTTGGGGCAATCATGTTCAGATAACGGGTTGAGTTCAGCTCAAGCGTCCACATTGACCAAAGAGCCGGAGAAAGCTGCCTCCTCTCATTCCACAACCTCCGTTGTTGCTCGGAATTGCCCGTCCCATACTCTGAAGACTCAGGCCAAAACACCACACCGGCTAGAACGGATAACAGGGATAAAATCAGAATCCATAAGTTTTTCTTCTTCATTTTAATAAACTGTATGAGATTACCTTTCTTGAGTAAAAACAGAAGATTTTCCCAAACTTTTGCACGACTCGGCGCAAGCGGGGTGATCTTGCTGTCCTCGCATGTAGTATTCCAAGGCCTTGTTCTTATTCGGAGGCGTACCGATGCCATCCTCGTACACCCGGCCAAGCAGGTAGTTCAGATACGCATTGTAATCCGGTCTTGAAAATTCCTCCAGATATGTTGCCAGGGCATATGCTACCTTCTCATCACGCCCCGGAAAGTCATGGTAGCGAACCACCATGGAGAGCATGAATTGAGGAATATATTTTTGTAAATATCCATTTTCAGTCTTAAATCCATGAGTCGGATCGGGGAATCGTATAGAAAGGAGCCCAATTCCAGCCATACTATCGTAAGCTTCCGAATAAGAAGCCCATGCTTTCCCCAAATCCTGAGGCACTCCTCGCCCCTGCTCGTAGAGAAAACCCATCACAAATTGAGCCAAGGGATCGCCCTCTTTCGTTAACTCCTCGACCTTATTGGCAACAATAGCTTGTTTCTCAGGCGAAGTCTTCCAGATTTCCAGATCCGACAATGCTTTCTCCAGAACAGAATCGGCACCATATAAAGAGATCGTTTCATCCAGTACCGACTGAAGATCTCTGACGCTTTTTTCGGCAAAATCGGGGAAATTACTTTGTTGGCTTTCTCCACGAAGCATCAGTAGCATCCTTGCTTTTTGTTCGCACTGCCTCCTTGATGTCGAATCATAATACACATCGACGGAATTCAAGAAGCGGGAATAGTGAATAAAGCCACCAAATTCATCGATTTGGCGTACATAGGGGACATACACATGCTCCAACAAACATTTATCGTACGACAACATAGCCTCCCAGTCTTCGCGCGAAAAATAATCTCGGGTCAACTGCCCAAAACGAAGCCAATAGTCCATCCCCGCCAGACTTCCATGTTGAGCACCCAAGAGCGAGAACGCTGCTGCTTCGTGGAAATCTTTCACTGTCGCCGTTCGGTTCACATCAATGATTCCCATCCTGACCAACAAATTACGGACATCATACTGTTTTTTCCTGGGCAAGATAGGAATTAGATTTTTCGACCAGAATGAAGATTCCATATCCGTCATTATATCGCGTTTCACATCATGGACATCCCGGTCAAAACACAGAGAAGCAAATTTTTCCATGGCTCGGACATCTCCATTTCTAGCCTTTGCTCGCAATACCTCCTTCAGTTCAGAGAGAAACGGATTCTTATGGTAGTCGCTTATCAATTCCTCCATAACGCGGTATGCCAGCAAATCCCCATTTTGCATACACTGCCGGAATTCCTCATAACCAGGTAGAGATGCAACATCCGGGAGCCTAGTCCCTGTAATATAAATACCATCCTTCATAATTTTCACAGATTCAATAATCTGCTTCATCCTTATGTCCCCGAAATGCTTCAAAAAAAGAGCACCGGCGCGTTTGGCGATGAGTGCCTGTTCCAGCCAATACTTCATATCATGGGCAGTCCTCCAGCTCATTGAGTCACTCCGAAAACCATTGCCTCTGCGAACATGTAAAGCCATTTCCAAACAGGCATCTCCATCGCCACGCCGGGCTCTTTCCAGACACTCGCGAATCGTTATCTCCCAAGCTTGTAAAGAAGCAAGATCCGGCTTTTCCTTGAAATCCAGGGTGAAGCCATGTTTTTCACGTTCACAAAGCTTCTTTTGCTGTGCCTCAAGATCACGATCCTTTTTCGCCTTTATTTTTTCCAGCGCATTGAGTTTTCCGAAATCCATTCTCATGGTCTCTCCCAAAAAATTGAACTCGGATGAAATTACCATATCACACCTATCCAGCATCCACACCAAGGGATAAACCTCTCGCCGTTCATTCCACAACTTCCGCTGTTGTTCCGAATAGCTATCTCCATAACTCAAACGATCAGCATAAAACAAGCCTCCCGCCACCGCGGCGACAAACAATACGCCGCAGAGGATAAGGATGACTTTCTTCCTTGAGGGATACATTTGTGTCCACCTTATCACGATTTTCCCGGATGAACAGATTTTTGCAATATCTCCCATCTATTAAAACAGCCAGAATGATTCCCTCTCCCTTTTTCGTAACAGGCTCGGGAATAACACGCCAAAAAATTGCTTTCATCGCCTTAAGTTCCCCGTTTTGAGTCCGCTTCTTCAAGACTTCTCGAAAAACAGGCAATTCATTTTTTATCCTTAGGGGATTGCAATTTGGAAGGAGTATCTTTCTTCTGGAGTTTCTCCCAGCGTTCCGTACAGGCCGGATACTTTCCCTGCCCCCGGCTGTAGTACTCCAAGGCCTTTTCCTTATCGGGTGAAATCCCTATTCCATTCTCATAAACATAACCCAAGCAATAATTAATAAGTCCTGCATAATTGTGTTTACTTTTGCTGCATGCATTCAATTTGTCCACTAACACAGCCGTAATCCCCGGATCATTGACCGGGGATTCAGGATATCGCAGCAACACTGACAACATACTCGCATGGAGGGCAACATCCAACCGACATCTGAGGGAATCACCCTTATTCAGGGCATCGAAAAAAAGTATCTCCGCCAGGCCATAGCCATCCTCTTCCTTGATTTCCTCACTTCCTTTTACATAACAACTCCACGCTTTTCCCACATCCTGCGGTACGCCCCATCCCTGCTCATAAAGTCCTCCCAGCACCAAATTGGCATAAGGATCACCCTCTGCCGCCAATTCCCGAACCCAATCAACATAAACAGCAAGCACTTCAGGAGAGAACATTTGTAATGACATTTTCTCTACCATCAAAAGCAACACTTGATCGGAACCGTACATAGTTCCCCGTTCATTTAGAATTTGTTCCAAAATCACAGGATTCGATTCCTTGGGAAGTTTCCCCGCCAAAGTACTTAGGTCCCCCCGTTTTTCCAACATTTCACCTATTCGTCCAACGTATCCATTCAATACAGATTCCGGATAATAACAGTAGAACAATTCGAGAAAAGTATTGGTATGCAACCATGATTTCATATAAGGCACATATCCTTCCTCCAGCAGGATCCGATTGTACCGGATGACATCCTCCCAATCATCACGCGTTAAAAAATTCTGGCTCAATAAACCGAAGCGCAACCAGTAATCCATTCCGATCTTGCTCCCCCTGCGTGCAGCCACTCGGGCACATTCCAACGCTTCCCGTAAATTCTGAGCCTCCCGGCAATCATCCACATCCAGAAATCCCACATGATAAAGCATATCGCGACATTCCTTCGATATCTGATCAGGAAGAGCCGCTAACATCCTCATCCACCAAGATTGATTCAAGTCTCCCAAAAAACGTCCATACATATTCCGTCTCCAGACAAGCTGCAAGGTGATCATCCCCTCCATCGCCCTGATATCACCGGACCGGATACGCTGCCTCAAAACCTTCCTCAAACCGGCCTCTTCCCGATCCGACAAATCGTGCCATCTGAGCATATTCCGCCAAACGGAATAAAGCAGGACATCACCATCATTTATCGCATTCAGGAACTCACCATAACCGGGCAGGCTCGTATAATCCGGACACATGCGTACTGACGAAAACATGTCTCCGGAATCGAAAAAAGCATCTTCGACGGACTCTTTCTGCAACAATTTTCCAAACTGTTTCAAAAAACAGGCTCCCGGCCTCCCCAATGACTCCGCTCTGGATAGCCAATACTCCCTATCGCGCGTTTGCCTCCAAGTCAATATATCAGCAAAAATCAACTTGGAAGACGAAACATTGGTAACCATGGCAAGACAGGCATCCGCATCTCCTCCCCTAGCCCGCTCCAGACATTCCAGGGACGATATCCTATCCACAGGAAGAGAAGATAAGTCCGGCTCCCTTGTCAAATCGAGCATGAAAGGCGTTTTTTCAGAATCCCGCAGATCGAGTTGTTTCTGTCTCAGCACTTTATCGCGCCTTATTGTTTGTTCAAATGCTTCTTCCTTGACAGGGAGGAAGCCGCCACTCCTCAGAATGTCAAGGAATACATACACCTCCGAACTTTTACCATCGTATTGAGTATCTCTGCCATCGTATTGCCAGAATACCGGGAACAAAGCTCTCCTCTCGTTCCAAAGTTCCCTCTGCCTCTCCGAGTAGCCATCGCCGTATTGAGACCGGCATAACCAGCACACTATACCCGATATCGCGCCCAACAGAACGATCGATGCAAACAACACGGTCTTCTTCATTCCTTCTCTCCTTAACACCCACTCTACCATATCTTTTCGAATTGAATACATTTTAAAGTTCCTGACACGATCTTATCCATGAGTACCAATAGGGGAGAAAAAACAAAGGATCGCCTATTGATCGTCAATAATCAGTAATTCTCCCTTTGTCGCGGCACGGTAAAAGCCTTCTTCATTGCCGGATAAATGGCAGGAAGGATTGTAAAGCTGTTTCGGAAAACACACCGTATGACGGTCCGATACATAGCGGTGCAGGAACGATGCCCACCAACTGAAAGTACTGGGCGCCCCAACCAAATGGTCGTAGGCAGTCAAACGAACAAAATCATCCAGATCGCTGCCATCCCGAACAACTTGAATATCCATCCCCATCCCATGCAAGGCGCGATCGACAAGACAGCAAGCCATATCCACGGAATCCCTGTCGGTAAACACATCTACCCTGCGTGAAGCTCCCCGTTTCAACTGAAAACTCACGGCACGCCGAATGTAATCCGGCGTCACCAGGTGAAAACGGTTCCTTAATTTGCAATAATCACCCAGCCGAAGATGGAGTCCGATCCTTTCTGTTTCCTGAGTATCCGCCGCAAGAGAAGCAAATTGCTCGGCCACGAAGTCAAGGTCACTCGAAAAGTATCCTACATTTTGCCAATACCCATCCATCAGAATCAGTTTTTCAGCACAGTCCGGGATGTCGATATATTGTTTAGAGTGTAACTGTACGATACGGCACGTACTCGTTTCTTTCCTGTTCCAAAGAATAAAACGACTCCGGACGATACGCCGGACAGCCTCATCAGTACTGTGCTGGTGCGAGTGAAATATATTGCCGGGCTGGACAACAAACAGACGCTTTAATTTCAAGGCTGTCCCCAATCCGGAAGCAAGTTGGAAAAGCTGATTGCCCAGACCGCAGTACAATTTGACAGTTAAAAGCTTTTCCGACAAACAAGACTCCGGGGCATGATCATCTTTCCTCTCTGAATTCAGACTTCCCGATATGGTCGGACATGCTGGCGTAGAATAAATTTCTTCTTTCATCATTCTTGATTCCGGTATGGCCCGTTCACGACCATACCCAATCACAACATGCCCCAATCGTCCGAACATTCAACACGTGTAACACGGTCAAAACCACCAGGACGAATAAGCGGCTTCTTCACAGATAGAACAAAGAAAATGCCACCCGGCAACATCGGATGATAAACCTTTACACAAATTCAACGGCAGCGTCGGGCAAGGCCTTGAGGAAACGGAGACCGTACCGGCGCGTCGAAACCCGGGAATCAAGAATCACGACCATCCCTTTGTCTTTTTTGGTACGAATCAGCCTTCCAACACCTTGCCGGAGTTTGAGAATGGCCTCCGGAACAGAATATTCCATGAAGGGATTGCCTCCGCGGGCAGTAATACGCTCGAACCGGGACTCCACCAAAGGGTGATCCGGTACTTCAAACGGCAGACGCGTCACGATCACGTTGGAAAGAGCTTCGCCAGGCACATCAACCCCTGTCCAAAAACTGTCCGTACCGAACAGGATACTATGAACATCGCGACGGAACTCCTGCAATAAGGCATCACGGCTCATTCCCTGCCCCTGCACCAGAAGACGCCAGCCGCGGGATTCGCAAAACGCCGCGACCTTGTCCGCAATCTCGCGCATCAGCCTGTAACTCGTAAACAGGACAAATGCACGCCCCTGCGACTCATCCAGATAGCGGGTAATCCAACCGGGAAGTTGTTCGGCATATTCCGGACGGTCGGGCTCCGGCATCGAACGGGCAATAACCAGGCGCATTTGTTCCCGGTACTCAAAAGGACTGCCGATCTGCACACTTTCCACATTTTCGGCGCCGACACGCCCGGCAAAATATTTCATCCCGGCATCGCCCGTACCGAGCGTCGCAGACGTCAGCACGACGCCTCTTCCCACGGAAAACAATTTCTCCTTCAGGATGGCAGCCACTTCAACGGGAGCGGAACTGACAATCGTATTCTTACCTTCCATCCCGGTCTTTTCAGCCCAATAGACGGAACCTTCGTCCCCTAGTTCAAGCAGGCTCTTCAACGCGACACGGTACTCTTCCATCTTGATGGCGTAATCCTGAAGTTCAGCCTTTGAAATGTCGCTTTCCATCTCTTCCGACGCTTCTTTGAGGGCGACTACAAGTTCAGCCAGAGGCAGACTAAGGAGATCCTGGGACCAATCCGGCGTCATTAACCGCAAGGGACGGGACTTGTTTTCCAAGCCCAAATCCTGCCGGACATTTTCAAAAAAGAGATCGCAGGCATCCAGCGTCTCCTGAATACAGGTGAACAGCCCCACATTGCCAGTCGGACGGAGCAGCCCCTTTCTGGTCTTAGGGTTGAAAAGACGCATCAACTCGTACTTCAATTGAGCCTGCGACACCTGGACGCCAAGTTGTCTGGCAGCAATATTTTCAATCGTATGGGCTTCATCCAGGATGACGAAATCTCCCGGATAGATGAATCCTCCCGGTCCGTCTTCCTCTTCATCACCCTGTCCCAGAAGACCGAAAAACAGCGTATGGTTCAACACAACTACCTTTGCTTCCTGAACCATGCGGCGGGCGGCCTGATACGGACAATTCGGGCCGCAATTACGCATCGTACAAAGATGGGGTTCGCTGCACACCATCGACCAAACTTTCGGGGAAGGCTTGAATTTAAAATCGCTCAGGCTTGTGTAATTTCCCTCGCGGAACAATTCGTAGATACGGCGGACTTCTTCCGTTTCCGTAGATGAAAACAAGTCGTCCGTCTGTTGCAGGGCGCGTCTCAGGCGAGTATGGCACAGGTAATTCTGCCTCCCTTTCAGCAAAGCGGCGGAAAAATCCTCTCCCAAGGCATCCCTCAAAATAGGAATGTCTTTGCCGAACAGCTGTTCCTGCAAATTAATCGTATGGGTTGAAATAATGGCCTTCCGGTCATAGTCCAAAGCAAACCGAAGGGCAGGCAGCAAATACCCCAGCGATTTGCCTACGCCGGTACCGGCCTCTACAAGCAACGGAGAATCCGTAACCAGAGCCCGGGCGACAGCCTCCGCCATCCGCTGCTGCTCCGGGCGGTACTCAAAATCCTGAGCTGCGGAGAACAGCCCATTCGGAGAAAAGGCATCGTGAACGTATTTCTCCAATCCGGCAGTCGGCCCACCGCAAAAAACATCATGGATTCCGATCACCGGAAACGAAAAAATCAGGGAAGAATCTTCTGGGAAACCGGCGGCTGAACAATATTCAACGGAACATCGTAGATCAGATTCCGCAAGTCATTCAAATTAATCGTCGTACCATCGATAAACGACCAGGCATCAGTCCCGATTTTAGCAATGGCATACAGGAATCCTTTTTTTTCCACGCGTACCGTTTGTCCCGTCTGGGGGTTCTTGACGGAAACCACCGTGCGCGTCGGAAGAACAACCAGTTTCTCCGTATTCCCCTTCACGGAATATTCACCGACCGGAGACATGACATCGAAAGCCTCAAGCTTGATTCCCTGCTGCTTGATGGTCTCGCCCATCTTGCGGTAGGTATCCTCCAATTCCTTCATTCCTCCGTTGAGATTATGGGCCAGCTTGTTTTTCAGCGCCGGATACATTTTCTCCACCATCCACATCATGTCACCTGTTTTCACGGCGCCCGACAACTCGCGGGCCGCTTTCTGAGCGGAAGCGGCATCCTGTGCCAGAGAAAGCCCGGCGAACATCAACATGCAGAAAAAAATCTTGATCATAACCATGGGAACTACCTTGTTTCTCCTTCGGAGTCAAGAACGCAGCCCGCACCGCACATTCCGCACCATGTCCACAAGGTGGGATCCAATTCTTCCAGAGCCTTCCCGGCGATCTCATATCCCCTCTCTACGGAATCCACCAAGGCGAACATCGTCGAACCTGAACCGGACATCATCGCCACGCGCACGCCCTCCCGAGCAAGCAGCCAACGCTTCACCTCGGCAAGGAACATAAACTTCTCAAAAACAGGACGTTCCAAATCATTAACAAACTCCACCCCCTGCCAATCCACAGGGCCATACGGTATCCCCGGCAAATATGAAGAAGACGCCCAGCGCCTGTATGCATCAGGAGTGGAAACTCCAAAGGACGGTTTCAACAAAAGAACGGGAGAGGAAAAACCGCACTCGGATGCCGATGCTTTTTCCACAATTTCCCCACGCCCTGTACAACGGCATATTGATTTCAGAACAAAAAATCCGACATCGGAGCCCAATTCCCCCGCCAGCCCGACGAGATGTTCATCGGACATTCCAGCGTTTTCCAAACGGTTCAACGCCATCAACACAGCAGCAGCATCACTGCTGCCTCCTCCCAATCCCGCACCGTGGGGAACGTTTTTCATGAGAGAAACCGTCCAATTCAGTGTTCTCCCCAATTCCTTTTCCATCATGCGGGCAGCCTTCATCACCAAGTTGGATTCATCCACCGGCACACCGGGCGTATCGCACACGAGCCGCATTCCCCCCAAAGAATGTTCGAACGCAAGTTCGTCAGCCAGTTGCAACGGTGCCATCAGCGTGTCAACAGCATGGAAACCGTCCTCCCGCTTACCCAGGACTCGCAGGGATAGATTGATTTTACAGGGGGCCTTGCAACGGAACATGCTCCTTGTTTGACCTCCCGCAACGCTTCCGTCAAGCCTGCAATGCACGCAGATTCTCCACAAAACGTCACCAAGACAATCTATTCCTCAACACGGAAACACCTATGTCATACGCTCACAATCAGAGTATTCCGCCTTTCCTAAACATGTACCGTACATGAAGCCTTATTCATACTTCCTCAGAAAAAACTACGAGAAAAATACCCGTAAGTACAATTTTTCAAAAACAATAAGATTATTTCATAATATGCTTATTATTATGTTTTTATCAATAAATATATTTTTAACTTATTGACAATTTCAAACAAGAAAACAATCATCATCCCCATCAGTCATGCAAAAAGTAGCACTCATCTCCGGCATCACGGGTCAGGACGGATCGTTCCTGGCGGAATTTCTTCTTGAAAAAGGTTACGAAATCCATGGGATCATGCGACGTTCGTCCTCCTTCAACACGGGACGCATTGAGCATATGTATCTCAATGAATGGGTTCGGGACATGAAACGCCACCGTGCCATCAACCTTCATTACGGCGACATGACCGACTCCAGCTCGCTCATTCGCATCATCCAATCCATCCAGCCGGACGAAATCTACAACCTGGCCGCTCAAAGCCACGTAAAAGTCAGCTTTGACGTTCCGGAATACACCGCGGAAGCAGATGCCATCGGCACGCTCCGCATGCTGGAAGCTATCCGCATGCTCGGCATGGCAGACAAGACAAGAATCTACCAGGCATCCACCTCGGAACTCTTCGGCCTCGTCCAGGAAGTGCCGCAAAAGGAAACGACTCCCTTCTATCCCCGGTCCCCCTACGGCGTCGCCAAGCAATACGGCTTCTGGATCACAAAAAACTACCGGGAATCGTACAATATGTTCGCCGTCAACGGAATCCTCTTCAATCACGAAAGCGAACGTCGAGGGGAAACATTCGTCACCCGTAAAATCACACTCGCGGCAAGCCGTATTGCCCAGGGATTGCAGGAAAAACTCTACATGGGAAACCTGGATGCCAAACGCGACTGGGGTTACGCCAAAGATTACGTCGAATGCATGTGGCTAATGCTCCAGCACGATGACCCGGAGGACTTCGTCATCGCCACGGGAGAAATGCACAGCGTCCGGGAATTCTGCACACTCGCCTTCCGCGAAGCCGGTATCGACCTGGCGTGGATCGGGGAAGGAATCTCCGAACAGGGTATCGACCGGGCCACAGGAAGAATCCTCATCGAAGTCGATCCGAAGTATTTCCGACCGGCGGAAGTGGAACAACTCCTGGGAGACCCCACCAAGGCGAAAACGCTCTTGGGATGGAATCCCAGGAAGACCTCGTTTGAAGAATTGGTTCGCATCATGATGAATCACGACATGGATTTTGTCGCACGCCAGCAACGCGTCTAAGCCTCCGAAACCATGGACAAAGACAGTAAAATCTACGTTGCCGGGCATCGTGGCCTGGTCGGCTCCGCCATCTGGAATAACCTCCGGCAAAAAGGGTTCTCCAACCTGGTTGGAAAAAGCCACGCCGAATTGGATCTGATGGATGCCTCCGCCGTCAGGGAGTTTTTCCTCCGGGAGCGTCCCGAATACGTATTCCTGGCTGCCGCCTATGTCGGTGGGATCATGGCCAATAGCACCTACCGGGCGGATTTCATCTACAACAACCTGCAGATCCAGCAAAACGTCATCGGAGAAAGCTTCCGAACGAATGTCAAAAAGCTCCTTTTCCTAGGTAGTACCTGTATCTATCCCCGGCATGCGGAACAACCTATCCGCGAAGATGCCTTGCTCACGTCACCTCTGGAATACACCAACGAACCCTATGCCATCGCCAAAATCGCAGGGCTGAAAATGTGCGAAAGCTTCAATATCCAGTACGGTACCAACTACCTGGCAGTCATGCCGACCAACCTCTACGGGCCTCATGATAATTTCGATCTGGAACGAAGCCACGTTCTACCGGCAATGATACGTAAAATCCATCTTGCACGATGCCTGGACAAAGGCGACAGGGATGCCGTCAAGCATGATCTGGACAAACGCCCCGTCAACGGCGTTACCGGACAATCCTCCGAATCGGACATCCTCCAGGCTCTTGCCGCCCATGGTATCACTCCCGGAACACTCCAATTGTGGGGAACGGGTTCCCCCCTCCGCGAATTCCTCTGGAGCGAAGACATGGCGGACGCCTGCGTCTACATCATGGAGCATATCGATTTCCCCGATCTGGCTTCCGATCGTACAGAAATCCGCAACTGCCACATCAACATTGGCTCCGGCCATGAAATCACTATTCAGCAACTCTCCGGTCTCATCTCCCAAACTCTCGGATACACGGGTGAAATCATTTTCGATTCATCCAAACCGGATGGCACCATGCGCAAGTTAACGGATGTTTCAAAACTCCATCATCTCGGGTGGCGCCATACTGTTGACATAGAGGAAGGCATCCGGAGACTTTGCCGATGGTATCTGGACAACTGATTCCTTCGTTTGTCGAAAGAGCAGGGAAACGGCTTGTTTTTTTTATTTCGTTCCATCCCGGCGGACAGTGATTTTGCTTCTCAATGCCAAGTCTTACAGATATATTCAGCCATCCCATTACGTAATTCATGGCCTATAACGAAGACAGCATTCGCACACTCGACTGGAAGGAACATATCCGGTTGCGCCCCGGCATGTACATCGGCAAACTGGGCGATGGTTCCTCCCCCGACGATGGCATTTACGTTCTTCTCAAGGAAGTTCTCGACAACTCCATCGACGAATTCGTCATGGGGTTCGGCAAGAAAATCACCATCGACATCTCTCCGGACGGCACCTGCGAAGTCCGGGACTTCGGACGCGGTATCCCTCTGGGCAAACTCTTCGACTGCGCCTCCCAAATCAACACCGGGGCCAAATACGACAGTGAAGCCTTCAAAAAATCAGTCGGCCTCAATGGTGTCGGCATCAAAGCAGTCAACGCTCTCTCCTCATTCTTCGAAATCCAGGCCTACCGGGACGGAGAAACGCGTTCCTTCCAGTTTTCTCTAGGAGAAGAAATCCCCGAAGCCAGTAAGGAAGGCCCCACAGACGAACCGGACGGTACACGCGTCGCCTTCCGCGTCGACACCACCACATTTCCCGTCGGCACCAACATCCGCATGGAATATGTGGAAAAAATGTGCCGCTACTACAGTTATCTCAATACTGGTTTATCCCTCATCCTCAACGGCAAAAAGTTCACATCCAAAAACGGCCTGCTCGACCTTTTGGAAGAAGCCATGAGCGACGAACCGCTCTACCCCATCATCCACCTGTCCGGCCCCGACATCGAAGTCGCCTTCACCCACGGAGGACAATATGGGGAAGAATACTACTCTTTCGTCAACGGTCAGCACACCACACAGGGAGGAACCCACCAGGCGGCCTTCCGCGAAGCCATCGTCAAAACCTTCCGGGACTTCTTCCACAAAAACTACGAAGCGAGCGATATCCGCTCGTCCATCGTTGCTGCTATCTCGATCAAAGTTACGGAACCCGTCTTCGAATCCCAGACGAAAACCAAACTCGGGTCCAACACCATCTCGCCGGGAGGCGAAACCATCCGGACCTTTGTCGGCAACTTCATCTCACACGAACTCGATAACTATCTCCATAAAAACCCGGATACGGCCAAGGCTATCGAAAACAAGATCAAAGATGCCGAACGAGAACGCAAGGATCTCTCCGGCATCCAGAAACTTGCTCGGGAACGTGCCAAAAAAGCGAAAATCCACAATAAAAAGTTGCGAGACTGCCGAGTCCACTACGATACCAAGCACAAAAGGGCGGAAGAGACAACTCTCTTCATTACGGAAGGCGACTCCGCATCCGGCTCCATCACCACCGCCCGCGATGCGGAAATCCAGGCCGTTTTCTCCCTGCGGGGCAAGCCTCTCAACTCCTTCGGACTGACCCGGAAAGTCGTATACGAAAACGAGGAATTCAACCTTCTCCAGCACGCGCTCAACATTGAGAACGGCTTGGATGACCTCCGCTACAACCGCGTCGTCATCGCTACCGACGCCGATGTAGACGGCATGCACATCCGTTTGCTGCTCATGACCTTCTTCATCCAGTTCTTCCCGGAACTCCTACGCGAAGGCCATCTCTATATCCTGCAGACTCCCTTGTTCCGCGTCCGCAATAAACAAACGACCCGCTATTGCTACACAGACGAAGAACGGGAAACAGCCATCGCACAGCTGGGCCGCAACCCGGAAATCACCCGGTTCAAGGGACTGGGGGAAATTTCGCCGTCAGAGTTCAAATATTTTATCGGAGAAGACATCCGGCTGGATAAAGTCCGGCTGGAAGACTCCCACTCCATCAAACAGACATTGTTGTTCTACATGGGTAAAAACACACAGGATAGACAGGACTTCATCGTCCGCAACCTGCGTGTAGAATCCGATCCCGTCGGTGCCTGATCTCCCCCTTCTTCCTAAGCCCCCTGTTCCTTACCCTCATGGACAACCGTCTTCCAATCCCTTCTCCCCTCCCCCGGCATGTCGCCTGTATTATGGATGGCAACGGACGATGGGCCAAAAGCAGAGGAATGATGCGTCATAAAGGTCACAGAGCCGGAGCGGATGCCGTCAATCGGATTCTTGATTCCTGCCTGGAAGCCGGGATCCCCTGGTTGACTTTGTACGCCTTTTCCTCAGAGAATTGGTGCCGGCCGCGCGTTGAAGTAGAAGCACTCATGCACCTTCTGCACGAATTCTTGAAAAAGGAACTCAAAACACTCATGTCCAAGGACATCCGCCTCCACGCCATCGGAGATTTGTCCCGCCTTCCAGAGAAAACCAGCATATTGCTTCAGAATACCATCGACCAGACAGCCGGCAATACATCTCTCAACCTCGTTCTGGCCCTCTCCTACGGTTCCCGCGCGGAAATCCTCCGAGCTGTTCGAAAAATCGCCGAAGAATCCCGGAACGGCAAGCTGGACCCATCCGACATCACCGAAGAACTTTTCTGCTCCCACCTCTACACGTCCGGCATGCCGGATCCCGACTTATTGATCCGTACATCCGGAGAAAACCGCATTTCCAATTTTCTCCTCTGGCAAATCAGCTATTCCGAGATTCACGTTACTGACACGCTCTGGCCGGATTTCACTAAAGAAGATTTTTTTGAAGCCCTCCGGGACTATGCCGGCAGGCAGCGCCGTTTCGGCGGCGTTTGATTCCCGACTGTATCCTACCAATATTCCATGAATAACTACGCCCTGATTCTGGCTGGCGGCAGCGGCACGCGCTTTTGGCCTCTCTCCCGTAATTCCCGCCCCAAACAACTCCTGAATCTACTCGAAGACACGAGCATGCTCCAACAGGCGGTCAACCGCCTCCAGGGACTCGTAGACCAGGACAAAATCTTCATCCTCACCAACGAGCTCCAGCTCGAAGAAGTCCGGAACCAGCTCCCCGGCATCCCTCAGGATCACATCATCGCCGAACCTTGCCGCCGCGATACGGCGCCGGCCATTGCCTTGGGCATCGGCCTCATTGCTTCCCGGGATCCGGAAGCCTGCATGATGGTTATTCCCTCCGACCAATTAATCCGTGACGAAGCTTCCTTCCGCGGGTTGATGAAAGAAGCCCTCATGATGGCCTCCCGCGAGCCCGTCCTGATCACCGTCGGCATCAAGCCGACATGGCCCTGCCCCTCGTACGGTTACATCGAAACCGGAGAACAGGCAACCGCGCCCTTCCTGACCAAAACATGCCGTACCGTCAAACAGTTTCGTGAAAAACCCGATGAAGAAACGGCACGCGACTACCTCGCCCGCGGGGGATTTCTTTGGAATGCCGGCATGTTTGTCTGGTCGGTTCCCACCATCCGGCAGGAACTGGCACGGCACTGTCCTCAGCTTGCAACGTTCATCACCTCGTTAACGACGGCCAGTTCCAAAGAGAGACTGATCCAGGCCCAATTCCCCGGACTCGTCCCCATTTCCATTGATTTTGCCCTGATGGAAAAAGCGGAACGCGTGCTGACCTTTGAAGCCGCATTCGATTGGGATGACGTCGGTTCCTGGATATCCGTCGCTTCCTATCTGCCCCAAAAAACAGGTAATGCAACCAACGCCCCCATCATTCCCAGAAACAGTTCGGGCAACATCGTCTTCACCACGGACAAGGGTAAAACCGTCGCTCTTCTAGGCGTCAAAGACCTTATCGTTGTCGATACCGGAGATGCCATCCTCGTCGCTAACAAACACCAGGCGGATTCTATCAAAAAAATTGTGGAACAACTTCCCCAGCAACTTCTCTGATCCCCCTCCATGCAACACCCAGCCCTCGGAATTGATTACGGAGACGCCCGCATCGGCATTGCCGCCACGGATCCGGAAGGCATTCTCGCCTATCCGGTAGAAACCGTCCAGCAAACCCGGAGCAAACCGATGGAGCGCATTGCGGAACTCGCACGTATCAAACAGGCACGAACCCTCGTACTCGGACTTCCCGTCCGGATGGACGGCACAGAAGGAACCGCCGCCTCCAAAGTGAGAGCGTTCGGAGATCAGCTTCAATCTCTCATCCCAGACATCCCGCTTGTCTATGTCGATGAATGCTTGACTACCGTTGCCGCACAAACAAAACTGCGCCAGGCGGGGAAAAAGGCGAAAAACCAGCGCCAAATCATCGACCAGGCCGCTGCCGTCGAAATTCTCAACGCCTGGATGGGTTATTAAATGAGAACCTTCATCATTGCGGCAACGAACCTTCTTTTCACTTTTCCCCGTATTCGCCCGCTGATAGCATGATGGACGTGAAACAGCTCCTTTTCATCGAATACCCCAAGTGCTCAACCTGCCAGAAAGCAAAACAGTGGCTGGATGACCACGGCATCGCTTACGAAGATCGCCATATCGTCGAAAACCGCCCGAAACGTGACGAACTTGCAGCCTGGTTCTTCCAAAGCGGCCTTCCCCTGAAAAAATTCTTCAATACGAGCGGGCTTCTTTACAAAAGTATGGGACTGAAAGACAAGCTCCCCTCCATGACGGAAGACGAACAGCTCGACCTCCTGGCCACCAACGGCATGCTTGTCAAACGCCCCCTGGTCATCGGCAATTCCCGTATCCTCGTCGGCTTCAAGCCCAAGGAATGGGAAAGCCTCATCTAATCTCTCTTCCCCGGCCTTCCGACATGCCCCGCATCCGCTTCACCGTTGCCTACGATGGACGTCCCTACGCCGGCTGGCAAATTCAGCCCAATGCGCCTACCGTCCAGGCAACCCTGCAGCAGGCTCTAGCCATCGCTCTGGGCAGTCCGATCACCGTCCACGGTTCCGGCAGAACGGATGCAGGAGTCCACGCCTGGGGACAGGTCTTCCACATTGAGACGGAGCGAGCCTCCATCCCGGAAAACCGATGGCCTGCGGCACTCAATGCCCGCCTCCCGCATACCATTAGAATTCTGGACGCCCGGTATGTACCAGACGACTTCCATGCCCGGTTCAGCGCAACAAGCAAAACATACTGCTACAAGATACGGAGAACTCCCTTTCTGAATCCATTCGAGCCGGGCCTCATCTGGCATTGCCCGCGTCCCATGGACGAATCCGTTATGGAAGACTGCCTCGGCCTGTTGCAAGGAGAACACGACTTCCGCGCCTTCGCCGCCCTTCGGGGCAACGAACCGACTCCCCTGCCGGACAGCTACTTCGTCCGCACCATTTACAAAACATCCTTTTCCAAAGAGGAAGATTGCCTAACGCTGACATTCACAGGCAGTGGATTCCTGTACAAAATGGTGAGGCTTATGATCGGGGGACTCTACACTGCTGCAGTCGGAAAAATCACGCGACAAGAATTCAAACGTCTCCTCAACACTCCGGCCACAGGAGACAAAAGCCCGCTTTGCGCTCCGCCGGACGGCTTGTACCTCATGCAGGTTTACTACGGAGAAGAGTGAAATTGTGTCTGTTCGCGCCGATTGGACTTGATGATTACCAGGGTCTCTTTAGAATAATTTTCCATAGTCCTGCATGTCTCGGTTTCTACTCTATATCCTTATTCTGGTTTTCGGTGCCTTTTTCACACCGGAAGCGGAAGCCGTCTTCATGGCAAAAAGAACCAACGAATGGGCTTATGTCCCTCTTTGCGATGGCTTTGACTTCCCTGTCGGAAAACCCAATGCCGATGGATATTACCGTTCCCGCGGACTGCGTTTGAAAAGTCCCCGCCATCTCGGAGAAGATTGGAACGGAATAGGCAAAGGGGACAGTGACTTGGGAGATCCCGTCTATTCCGTCGGTCATGGAGTCGTCACCTATGCTGCAGATGCCAGAGGAGCCTGGGGTAAGGTCGTCATTGTCCGCCATGCCTTCCGCGATCCGAAATCAGGCAAGGTTCTTTGCTGTCAGACTCTTTACGCCCACCTTCAAGATATCAACGTCATTCTCGGGCAACTCGTCCTCCGTGGCACTCAAGTAGGCACAATCGGAAATAACCGAGGTATGTACGCAGCCCACCTCCACGCCGAACTCCATTTCAATATCAGTGTCAATTGCGGACAGCAGGGCATCCCGAAAACGGCTCAGAACTACGGGGATCTTTCAGCCTTCATTAAGCGGTTTCGTCGTCTGCCAGTCGAACGACGGATGGCTCGCGTTCCCATCGGCACCTTCCTTCCCTATAAAGGTACGGAAGGTATGTAAATTCTACCGGAGATGAATATCTGTCTTTTCGGAGGATCCTTCGATCCCGTTCATGCGGGGCATTTAGCCATTGCTGCCAAAGCCGTTGAAGCTTGTTCCCTGGACAAAGTCATTTTTCTGCCCTGCTCCCTCTCTCCTCTGAAAACAGACACCCCGGATGCCACCGGAGACCAGCGCATGGATATGCTCCGTCTGGCAACGGCATATCTCCCCTGGGCCGAAGTCGACGCAACGGATCTTTCCCTGCCCCCTCCGTCCTGGTCCTGGCGGCTCGCCGAACACTTCTCTCTCCAAAATCCGGGTGCCCGTCTTTTCTGGCTCATGGGGACGGATCAATGGACAGACCTTGAAAAATGGAACAACTGGCAATACTTTGTTTCCCTGGTCACCCCGATCGTTCACCACCGCGGAACAATCCCCCAACCCCGCTCACGCGTGCAGGCTGCCTTTATCGACGGTTACCATCCGGCATCCTCTACGAAAATCCGCCAGGATCTCGCCGGGCATCGGCTCCCGCCGGAGGGATGGCTATCCCCTGATGTTCTGGAATACATCCTTCGCGAGCACTTGTACGCCGTCTGTTAACACGTTCCCGTCAAGCTCGCTTGACGGAATCTCCCGAACATGTAGGATGCCTTGCGTGACAAGATTCCGTCCCTGCATCGACCTCCACCGCGGCCAAGTCAAACAAATCGTCGGAGGAACACTCTCCGATTCCGGTCAATCCCTGAAAACCAACTTCGTCTCCGACCATAGCGCCGGATGGTTTGCCGAACTTTACCGCAAAGACAACCTCACCGGGGGACACGTTATCAAACTCGGCCCCGGCAACGACGCCGCAGCCCGCGAAGCCCTCACTGCCTGGCCCGGAGGCCTCCAGATCGGAGGAGGCATCGACATCGGCAACGCGGGAGAATGGATCAACGCAGGAGCCAGCCACGTCATCGTTACCTCATGCCTTTTCTCCACTGACGGCATCTTCCGGGAACGAAAGCTCAGAGAGCTCGTCCAGGCCGTCGGCGCCGATAAACTCGTTCTGGATCTCAGCTGTCGCCGGCTCGGTTCCGGCTGGGCCGTCGCCATGAACCGCTGGCAAACCATCACATCGCTACGCATCACGCGCGACACTCTTGACTCCCTCGCCGAACACTGCTCCGAATTCCTCATTCATGCCGCAGATGTCGAAGGCCTCTGCCTGGGGATTGATGAAGAACTTGTCGCCTTCCTCGGCGAATGGAAAGGTCGCCCCATGACCTATGCGGGGGGCATCGCCTCCCTCAAAGATTTCGACCGAATCAATACCCTCAGTCAGGGTTCTATGGACGCCACCGTCGGCAGCGCGCTTGACATCTTCGGCGGAGAAAGCATCCGCTATGCCGACCTCGTCCAACGCCAGTCCGTTTCCGCCTCATGAAACTGGCCCTCAAAGTCACCCCCAACGCCAGGAAAAACGAATGCCTCGGCTGGGAAGACAATCCCCTTGCCGGGCGTGTCCTTAAGCTCCGCATCGCCGCTCCGCCGGTCGAAGGTAAAGCCAATAAGGAAATCATCTCCTACCTGTCCAAACTCCTGGGCATTCCGAAATCCAGTCTGGAATTCTTCCGGGGAGAAACAGGCCGCCTTAAAATCGTCGAAATCCCCGATACTGCCGGAAAAAAACTCGAACACCTGGAATTTCCAAAGTAAGAGTCAGATATGTGCCATGTCTCAGGGAGCCATTGACTGCAATTGACGAGAATACTAAAAATCGGGGTATGAATAACGACCCGCAGAACCCCAATCTGGACGAGGAACTCCCCGCCGCCGAAACGGGAACGGAAACTCCCGAAACGCAGATGCCCGAAGAAGAAAGCATCCCCGGAATTGAAGAGGAGATGCTCAAGTGGCGCGATACAGCCCTGCGCACCGCTGCGGAATACGACAACTACCGCAAACGCATGGGCAAGGAACGCGAAGAATGCATCCGCTACGCCAACCAACGCCTCATGGAGGAACTCCTTCCCGTAATCGATAACTTTGAAATGGGCATGCAAGCCGCCAGTGCGGACACATCGTCCATGATCTACATCGGAATGAGCATGGTACAAAAACAACTCGACTCTTTCCTTGCCGACCAGGGTGTATCCCCCATCGACGCCGAACCCGGCACGGCATTCGACCACAACCTTCACGAAGCCATCCAACGCGAAACGTCCGACCAGCCGGAAGGCACAATTCTCCGAGTCATCCGCAAGGGATACCGCATCAAAGACCGCCTCCTTCGCCCGGCCAATGTCGTCGTCGCACATAACGAACAACAGGCCGGAGAACAAAACGCCTAATCCACACCTCGCGATATGGCTTCAAAAAAAGATTACTACGAAATCCTGGGCGTTGCCAAGGATGCCTCCGATTCCGATATCAAAAAGGCATATCGGAAACTCGCCCTTAAATACCACCCGGACCGCAACCCCAATGACCCCGGAGCCGAAGAAAAATTTAAAGAACTCGGAGAAGCCTATGATGTTCTCTCCGATGCCGACAAGCGTGCCGCTTACGACCACTATGGTCACGCTGCCTTCGAAGGTGGCGGTGCAGGCGGCCCGGGAGGATTCGGCGGAGGCGGATTCCAGGATCCGATGGACATTTTTGCCCAGATGTTCGGAGGCATGGGAGGATTCGCCGAAGCCTTTGGCGGCAGACAGGGCCAGCAACGCCGGAAAGCCTCCGGAAAACGCCCAGGTTCCGACCTCAGGTACGACCTTGACATTAGCCTCGACGAAGCAGCCGCCGGTTGTATCAAGGAACTTGAAATCGAACGCCTCGTCCCCTGTTCCACCTGTCATGGATCCGGCAGCAAATCCGGCAAGCCCGATTACAAAACCTGCCCCTCCTGCCAGGGGCGCGGTGTCATCACCCGCCAATCCGGCTTCTTTATCCAGCAGACGGAATGCTCCAACTGCCACGGTACCGGGGAAATCATCGCAGACCCCTGTCCTTCCTGCCACGGTGAAGGCCGCGTCCGGGAAGATTCCCACATTTCTATCCGCATCCCTGCCGGGGTTAACTCCGGTGACAAACTCCGCTCCTCGGGCAATGGAGATGCCGGCATCCATGGCGGCGCCACGGGCGACCTCTACGTTTTCATCGACGTCCTGCCCCATTCGATCTTCACGAGACAAGGTGGAGACTTGAACTGCACCGTCCCCATCCCGTTGACCACCGCCATCCTGGGCGGCAAACTGACAGTTCCCTCCCTATCCGGTTCTCAAACCATCAAGATTCCTTCCGGTACGCAATCCGGCATGATCTTCCGGCTCAAAGGCAAGGGAATGAAAACCCTCGGCAGCGACTCGACGGGAGACCTGCTGGTAGAAATCGAAGTTGAAATTCCCAGTAATCTCAGCAGCGACCAGCAATCCAAACTGGAATCCTTCAGCTCATCCATCGTTCCCGAAAAAAACCAGCCAGAATGCCAGGCCTTCAAGGAAAAGGCCAAGCGTTATATGTCCCCTCAATAATCAACTGCGCCGCCCTCACTCATTCCGAGCCATGCCACGCTTCTACCTGCCCAAAAACCGCTGGAACACTTCCATCTGGGAATTGGACGGAGACGAAGCGAAACATGCAGCCAAAGTACTGAGGATGAAAGAGGGAGACGCATGTACGGTCTTCGACGGAGAAGGGAGGGCCTCCCGCGCCATCATAGCGGCTCCTCCCTCCTCCTCATCCGTTCTCTTGAAACCCGACGGAGAATGTTCCGCCGCTCCGGGCATTGCTTCGCTTACCCTCTGCCAGTCCATTCCCAAAGGCAGCAACATGGATTTGATCATCCAAAAATCCGTGGAACTCGGAGTCGGTAGAATCATCCCGCTGATTACGGAACACACCATCGTCCGACTTACGCCCAAAGATGCTGAAACTAAACAGGCCAAATGGCAAAGGACCGCTCTCGAAGCCTGTAAGCAATGCGGACAAAACACTCTTCCCTCCGTCGAACCTCCCCGCTCGTTCCGCGAATGGTTGAATGAAACGAAATTGCCGGAAGTCCCTATCATCGCCTCTCTGGCTCCGGGAGCTCTCCCCATTCGTAACGTCCTGGAAGAAGCTCGTTCCAAAGGCTGCCGTAGTGCGGCCGTCCTCGTTGGTCCGGAAGGAGATTTCACGGCCGGGGAAACGACTCTGGCCCTTGACGCGGGCTTCCGTCCCGTGACTCTCGGTCCTATCGTCCTGCGGGTCGAGACAGCCACCTTTTTTTGCCTTTCCGCTATGCGGTACGCGCTGGACTAACCCTCGATTCCATCATGTTCAAAAATCTCATTTTCGATTGGTCAGGTACCCTCGTCGACGACCTGGACCTGACGTTGGAAGCCTCCAATTACGTTTTCTCCCAGTACGGCAAGGCCAATATGGACCGCAATGAATTCCGCTCGGAATTCCAGCTTCCCTATCCGGATTACTACGCCCGCGTCCTCCCGGAGGCGGATCTCAACGAGCTGGAAGACCACTTCCGCCATGCCTTCAGAATCTCGCGGGAACCCGTCTGTGTCCTCCCCCATGCTCGTGAATTTATGGAATTTTGCCGGTCCCGAGGCATCCGCTGTTTCGCTCTAACCAGCGTCGATGCTAAGGAATTCGACATTCAATGCCGTTCCCTAGGCATGTTCGACTACTTCGAGGCCATCCATGCCGGCATCCGCCACAAAACGAGCCACATTCACAAGTTACTCGACCAACACGGCCTCATCCCCTCGGAAACGGCCTTTATCGGAGACATGCAGCACGACATGGAAACCGCCCACCACGGCGGCATTACCTCCATTGCCGTCCTCACCGGCTACAACGATGCCTCACAGCTGGAGAAATCCCAGCCGGACATGATGGTGCCCCATCTCGGAATCCTTCAGAATCTGTTGCGTAAATTCCCCTCCGCCACTGCCTGCGACCACCAGGATTCCATGAAGATTAAGGGACTCGTCCTGCTCTGCCGCATCGGCGTGCCGGACGAAGAACGGGCCGTCCCCCAGGAAGTACGCGCAGATATTACTCTGAAACTCTCTCATCCCCTTTCCGGGCTGCAAGAAGATCTTGCCGCCACAGTTAATTACGACACTCTCGCCCGAAACCTTACGGAAGAAGCCGCCCGCACTCCCCGGAAGCTCATCGAAACGCTTGCGGAAGACTTGGTTGCCGTCTGCATGGATACGCCTCATGTCTCCTGTGCCTCCGTCACCATCCGTAAATACATCCTTCCCCAGACGGAACATGTCTCCGTCACCGTCCATTCGCACTGACACAGCTTCGTCAATCCGCAAGTAACGGGCTTTTTGCTCGACACTCCGCTGGCTGCGGCCTAGGTTAACGTCATCGTTTTCAGGTATCCTCAAGCAGACCATTTTCCCCATGCCACTCTCCGATTACATTGTTACCATAGGTCTTGAAATCCATTGCCAGATCAAAACACAGAGCAAGATGTTCTGTTCCTGCAAGGCAGGAGCGGGCGACGAACCCAACACCAACATCTGCCCCGTCTGCATGGGACTCCCGGGAGCCCTGCCCGTCCTCAATAAATACGCCATCGAACGCACGGTATTGACCGGCCTGATGCTCGGCTGCCATTCTCCGGAAATTTCCAAGTGGGATCGCAAAAGTTACTTCTACCCGGACATGCCGAAGAACTACCAGACCACCCAGCTGGACCTTCCCCTTTGCATCGGAGGCGGCATCCCTCTCTATCCCTGGTGCTACCCCAGCGATATCGTTAAAAAAGGCTTGCCCGAACTTCGCACTGCCAAACTCGATCACATCCATCTGGAAGAAGACGCCGGCAAGCTCACCCACTTTTCAGGCTATTCGCTGATCGACTACAACCGCGCCGGGACGCCTTTGATGGAGATCGTCACTGCCCCGGACATGCATACGCCGGAGGAAGCGTACGCCTGCCTCAAATCACTTCAGCAAATCGTTATTTATGGCGGCGTCTCCGATGCCGACATGGAAAAAGGCCAGATGCGCTGCGACGTCAATGTCTCCATCCGTCCCAAGGGCCAGGAAGAACTTGGGGAACGCATTGAAATGAAGAACATCAATTCCACCGGAGCCGTCCGCCGTGCCTTGGAGTATGAAATCCGCCGTCAGTGCGAAGACCTCGATCGAGGCATCACCCAGGTACAATCCACTCGGCGCTGGGATGACGAACGCGGGGAAAGCATCCTCATGCGTACCAAGGAAAACACACATGACTACCGTTACTTCACCTGTCCCGATCTCGTTCCCATCCATACGGCATCTACGGTGGAGGCTATGCGAAAAATCGTCCCCGAACTGCCCCTTGAAAAACAGCACCGCTTCGTCCATGAATTCGGTCTGAGCGACTACGACGCCAACGTACTCGTCTCCGATGTGAAACTCGCCCGCTACTTCGAAGAAGCCGCATTCGATCCCAAGCTCGGTAAAAAAGTCGCCAACTGGGTCATCAACACCATCCTCGGCATCCTTAACGAAAAAGGCATGACCCCGGACGAATGTCCGGTACAACCCCAGGCTATCACCGGATTGATTACGATCATCGAAGATGGTACGGTCTCCAACAACCAGGCCAAGGAGGTCTTTACGCTCCTCTGGGATCAACCGGAACTCTCGCCTGCCGAAGCAGCGAAAAAACTCGGTTTTGAAAAAGCCGACACATCCTTTCTCGACGCTATTGTCGAAGAAGTCGTCGCTGCCAACCCGGAGAAAGTTGCTGAAATCGTCGGAGGCAACGATAAGCTCCTCAACTGGCTTACCGGCCAAGTTATGAAAGCAGCCAAAGGCAAAGCCAATCCTAAAATCGTCACGGAAGCTCTACGCGGAAAGCTCGGACTTTCCTGACCCTTGTTTCTGCCACCTCGAATTTTCCACCATCAGCCATTCGGTGCCGTCTCGGGTCCGAATGGCTTTTTTGTCCCCCTACTCCCACCATGAACAACAATGGAAAAACAATGAAATGGGATTCCGCATTCTATCAGGACAAACACGGATTTGTCGCGGAATACGGAAAAGAACTCCTGAAATACATCTTCGATAGCGCTCCCGGGCATATCCTTGATATCGGATGCGGCACGGGTACTCTCACCGGCATCATGTCAGGCCTGGGGCACCAGGTAACCGGCATCGACGCCTCCCCGGATATGGTTCTCAATGCCCGGAACCATCACCCTGCCATCGACTTCTTGGTTATGGACGCTTGCGATATTCCTTGGGAAAACACTTTTGACATCGTTTTTTCCAATGCCGTCTTCCACTGGATCTCCAACCAGAAAAAATTACTGCCCAGCATTTACCGGGCATTGAAACCCGGAGGAAAACTCATCGCCGAAATGGGAGCCAGCGGAAACATCGAAAGTATCCAAAAAGCGTTCGAAGCTACCTCCAGGCAGTACGGCTATCAATATCAATCGCCTTTTTTCTTTCCTTCCTCCACAGAGTACGGTTCCATGCTTGAACATGCAGGATTCCATGTAATCTTCCTCGAAGAATTCGATCGCCCCACCCCATTGGAAGAAGCCGAAGATGGGCTGAAAAACTGGATACGGCAATTTTTTGCAAACGATCTGGAATACTTCACTCCCGAAATATGCAACGCCACCATCCGGCATGTCGAAGAAACATTGAAAGGCAAGTTCTGGAATGGTACCCGCTGGATTGCCGATTACAGGAGGCTTCGCATCATTGCGGAAAAGCCTGTTCCATAAGAATGCGGGGGCGGAAATCCATCTTTCATGGGCTCCACTCCCTATGATTCAAAAAGATGGCAATTTAGGCCTTATGCCGGCGTGCAGCCAGAATGCGGCCCGCATCCACGGACAACAGGATAAACGCTCCGGCCATCATCGCGATATCCTTAATAACAAGACGTCCGGCTCCAGAAAGATACGGAAATCCATGATCCGGTCCTCCTAGGTTCGGAACCCAGGTTTCCGGAGTTGTCACTAAAAACGACAATGTCCCCGCTGTCATGACAATCACCAAAAGATCGCCGACAAGACCTATTTTCGAAGAAAAAAGCCCCAATAGAACAAGCGTACCGATTCCGACAATCAGTGTCCCCAGCCCATAGGCAAAACCATAAGTATTGTTTTTCTCGTGCCACTCGATATTGGTCGGGACAACCTCGCCTTCCTTATTCATGTGGCTTTTATAAGCCGGGGCTTTTTCCGTATAGAAAAAGCTCATGAAGGGGCTGTTGGCGACAAACGGAACGATACCGTCTGCTTCATATTGAGCTACTTTTAATCCTCCGATCCAGGCAAAAACGATGAAGATGGCAATACGGAGAAAACTCACTCCGAACCAACGGCATGATGCAGCTGTTTTTAAAAATACTTCCAGAAGTTGGGATGTTTTGGACATGAAGCCATGGAACACTCAACAGGAAAAATTGCAAGAACTTTTTATAATGATTTTAAATTTTATTCATTCAATCCTAGTAGCTCGATTCATTAATGTGGACTTTCCCGCGGAAAATCCAGTAAATCGCCGCAGAATAAGCCAGGACAAGCGGCACCCCGATCAAAGCTATAACCGTCATGATTTCCAGGGAAAATCTCGTTGAAGCCCCATTGTAAATGGTGAGGGAATACTGTGGATTCGGCATGGAATAGAGCAGATTCGGAAACATGGATGCCCCGAACATCGCCATCAGGCATGCCATCAGGGAACAGGAAGAAATAAACGCCCAGCCTTCGCGATGTTTCTTCAACAGAGGGGGAATGAACGCCACACTGGCAACTGCCAAAACGAGGACGGCAAACATCCAGGGCCTATTCTCCAAAGCAACACGCACATGGTCAATGTACAAGAGTGTCGCCGCAGCATGGCAGATCAGCAGGAGGATAAAAAGCACCATCGTCGGTCTCAGGATGCGGCGCAGATGCATCTGCACATCGCCTTCTGTCTTCATCACCAAGTAAATAGTACCGTGCATGGCGAACAAGGCGACCGTCGTCACCCCCAGCAACAGGGAATAAGGGTTCAGCAAACTCCAGAACGTCCCCGTAAAGTTGCCGTCGGCATCAATCGGAATCCCTCTGACAACATTGCCCATGGCAACTCCGATTAGCAAGGCGGACAAAAAACTGCCAACGGAGAAGCAAATATCCCACAAGGATCTCCACCACCCCATCGGCTGTTTACTACGGAATTCAATGGAAACGGCCCGCAAGATCAAAGCCAGCAACAAAAGCATGAACGCCAGATAAAATCCGGAAAAAACGGTCGCGTACACATACGGAAAGGCAGCAAAGAGAGCTCCGCCCCCGGTAATCAGCCATACTTCATTGCCGTCCCATACCGGGCCGACGGCATTAAGGAGGATACGACGATCCATGTCCTTCTTGAAGAAGAGATGGACGATGCCCGTTCCCAGGTCGAAGCCATCCAGAATGGCATATCCTGCAAACAGAACCCCCACGATGATGAACCAGAGAGCATTCAAGTCAATTCCTTCAAACATAATATATCGATGGGTTGGTAGTTATTCCTTGATGAATGGGATATGCAATCTTCCCTGCCCGGTGTCGTCGAATTCGTCCACACCGTCCGGCCCCTTGTGGATCTTATGGCTGATCTGGTAAATGAACAGGGCCAGAAGAAGGGCGTAAATCACGCCAAACATCGCCAGCGAAGCAATCGCCTGCCCGGAAGTCAGCGTCGGAGAAACGGCATCTTTCGTCCTCAGCATACCGTAAACAATCCAAGGCTGCCGGCCCAGTTCCGCCACGGCCCAGCCGACCTGATTGCCGATCTGAGGAGCCAGCACGGAGAACACAAAACACCACATCAACCACTTGCTCCGAAAGAGCCAGCCTTTCCACCATCCCAACAGCCCCAAGGCCATCAGACCGGCCAGCATGCAACCGATCAGGATCATGATATGGAACGAATAGAAAACAGGAGCGACAGGAGGTAAATCCTCTTTAGGAAAGGCATTCAACCCCTTGATCTCCGCATCTGCGCTTCCGTGTGTCAGGATACTCAGCATATCGGGTACGGAAAATCCCGTAAAATCATGATTCGGTCCGTGAAGAATACCGAAAATATGGAGAGGAAGATGAGAGCCTGTCTCAAACACCCCTTCCATAGCAGCAAACTTGGTCGGCTGCTGGAGGGCCACTTCGCGGGCGCTGGAATCCCCTGTCAATCCCATGCCGGCAACTGCGATCATTCCGATCACCAAGGCTATCTTCATTCCGGCCTTCGCAAACGGAACAAAACGTCCGCGCAGAATGTACCAGGCGCTCACACTCAGGACGAGTGTCGCACCAGCCAGCCAGCAGCCAGACAAAGCATGAGTCAGACGGTCGACCGTGGACGGATTGAGCACGACATCCACGAAACTCGTCATCTCGGCACGCGGTCCCGCCGCCGTCTCAACAATCTTGTAACCGTCCGGCGTCTGCATCCAGGAATTGGCAACAATAATCCAAATCGCACTGAAGTGAGCCCCCAGGCTGACCATGCAAGTCGAGAAAAAGTGCAGCTTCTTTCCCACCTTGTCCCATCCGAACAACAGCAACGCCAAAAAGCCCGATTCCAGGAAAAAGGCAAAGATCCCCTCCGCTGCCAGGGCACTCCCGAAAATGTCCCCCACGTACCGTGAATAATCGGCCCAGTTCGTCCCGAACTGGAACTCCATCACAATGCCGCTCGCCACCCCTAGGGCAAAAATAATCCCGAACATGCGCGTCCAGAACTTCGCGAGTTTATGATACAGGTCATTGCCTGTCTTCAACCACATGCCCTCCATGACTACCAGCAACACTCCCAGTCCAATTGTCAACGGGGGAAAAATGTAGTGGAACATGACCGTCAGGGCAAACTGCAACCGTGAGAGAATAACGGGATCGTCCATAATATGATTTACATTACTGCGCGCTCATTCGTTCAACGCAATCTAAAAATAAAAAAAATTTAATTGGTTCAATTATCGTCCCTATCCGGGAAACACACGTGAACGATTCTCTCACGATTTCAAATATCGTTCCGGGAGAAGGATAAGGCTCGCTTCCTCCCGGGCGAACCCCTATAACGTGCACATGAACTTGTGCCTTGTTCTTGGCGCGCGCGGACGCGTCGGCAGTTACCTGGTCCGGATGTTGGAGGAAAATGACATTCCCTTCATTGCCTGGGGCAGAGCCGACTGCGATATGTACAACCCCGAAGCAGCCGGAGAACTCGTTGCCAACAGCCCGGCAGGTACAGTCATCAACTGCGCCGCCGTCAGCGGAATTGAGGAATGCCTGGACGATCCCGTCTCCGCCCACTACATCAATGCCATGTCTCCCCAGCACATAGCACGGGCTTGCGCACGCCAAGAGAAAAAATTCATTCACCTGAGTACGGATTATGTCCTGGACGGTACCCGGCCCGGTCTTAAGAATGAATCCTCCATCTGCAAGCCTGCCAACACGTACGGGGAAAGCAAATGGGAAGCCGAAATGCGCATTGCCGACGAAATGCCCGATGCTTTGATTGCCCGAGTATCCTGGGTATTCGGTAACATGACCCGGCCTTCCTTTCCGGAAATGGTGTTGAAAAGAGCCATGGAAGGCTCCCCCCTGTCCATTATCGGAGACAAGGATTCCATGCCGACCTTCGTAGACGATCTCTGCCAATGGCTCATCACGCTGGCCCAAGGAGACACTCCGCAGGGAATCCTCCATCTGTGCCAGTCGGGCACACCCGTCACTTGGGCGGATTATGCCCGGGAAACCATTCTGGCTGCCGATGAAGCCGGTCTCCCCCTCCGTTCGAAAGAAGTCACGGAAACCCGGCTCGACGATCAGGCCGGATTCCGGGAAACGCGTCCTCGCCATACTGCCATGGATTCCGGGCGCCTGGCCAGCCTTCTAGGCCATCCCGTACGCTCCTGGCAGGATACCCTCCGCCAGTACATCCGTACCTATGCCCAGAGCTTGTAACTTTTCCCTAAATTTTTCACTACCTTTTTTATCATGTACAACGACAAAAAGCCCTTCCGCCGCGATTCCCGCCCCCCGCGCCGAGACAACACTCCGCCCGCCCGCAAGCGCCTTACCTACCGGGACGGTACACCACTTGGCAGCGAAGCCTGGATATCTCCCTGGGTGGAATTGAAATACTTTTCCTACAATCCGGCCGTCTTCCCCCGCATGATCGGCGCAATCAGTCCGGAAGCTGGTCCGGGAGAATTGGTACACGTATATGATAAAAACGGAGAACTCTTCGGAGCCGGATTCTGGAACGAACCCAGCCGGACACCGCTCCGCATGGTATATCACGGCAAAGACGCCTTTTCAGAAACAGGACTGGACAAGGCCATCGCCGCCGCCGTACGGCTCCGCCGAGAAGTCTTGAGACTGGATGAAACCACCAATGCCTACCGTGTCATCCACGGGGATTCCGACGGTATCGGCGGTCTGATCGTGGATCGCTACGCAGATGTTCTCAGCCTCGAAGTCAGTACGCTGGGTGCATGGCAACGCCTTGAACGCTGGCTGCCTATGCTCCACAAATTGTGCGGTACCAGCCGTCACGTCATCCAGGTAGACGAAGACATCGCCCGCATGGAAGGCATTGATGCCCGCAATCTCCCCTGCCCATCCGCCCCCGTCCGTATCGTTAAAATCCACGAAAACGGCATTACCTATGAGGTAGACTTCGCCCAAGGACATAAAACGGGATTCTTCTGCGACCAGCGTGACAACCGTTTGAAATTTTCCACGATGGTCAAAGGAGCCTCCGTTCTGGATCTTTGTTGTTACAGCGGAGGATTTTCCATTGCAGCCAAAATGCTTGGAGAAGCAGGAGACGTCACTGCCGTCGATCTGGATGAAAAGGCAATTGCCATGGCCAAACGCAACGCCAACATCAATAACCAGCGAATTAACTTCGTCCATGCGGATGCTTTCGTATACGCCCGCCAGATGGTGAGGAACGGCACTCTATTCGATGCCGTCCTGCTGGATCCACCCAAATTCATCATCGGCCGCGACGGCTACGACGAAGGCATCAAAAAATACCATGACTTGAACATGCTGGGTCTGCAATGCCTGCGCCCGGGGGGCCTGTTCGTCACGTGTTCCTGTTCCGGCCTGCTGACTCCGTCCGACTTCGAGAGAGTCATCATCAAAGCAGCCCAGCGCCAGGGACGCAAGCTTCAGATTATGGCCATGACAGGGCCCGGTTGGGATCATCCCTTCCTCAGTACCTATCCGGAAGGACGCTATCTGAAAGTCCTCTGGGCAATTGCCCTGTAAGGCAGCAACCATCCTTCAGTTCCCGGTCCGGGCAGGAGTTTCTCCGTCCGGGCCGTTTGCTGTGGGCACATATTGCGCGCTCCGTTTATCCATTGCCCATTTCGGCAACCTTGCGGTAAACAGGCAGGAATGACTACGCAACCATTCCCGAGAATCAACTTTTCAGCGGGGGAACTGACACCCCGCCTCCAGGCCCGCCAGGACGTCGAAACTGTTTCCCACGGAGCCTCGCACCTGAAAAACATGATCGTTACTCCCTTCGGTGGACTGGAAAGGAGAAGAGGAACTCGACTTGTCTACCGGGCGGGCAAGGATACAGGCGGCATCCGTCTGATTCCTTTCATGTCGTCGGAAAACGACCAGCTCCTCCTTGAACTGGGGGCTGGCTACATGCGTTTTATCATGGAAAGCGGCCCTCTGCTGTCTCCGACCGGCACCCCTCTCTCCATCACCACGCCCTGGCTCACGGAAAAAGTACTTTCCGAACTCCAATACCAGCAGATCAACGATTACGTTTACTTCACACACCGCGATATCCCGCCCCAGCTTCTCGTCCGCAGAAACAACTACAACTGGGAATTGGGAGACCTTGTCCTCAACACTCCCCCCTGCGAATCCATGCTGGAAAGCGAAGCCCTGCTGACATTTTCTCCCGATACGGGAGCATCCGGTGCCTCCTATAAACTCCAGAGTTCCCTCCCTTTGTTTTCGTACGCCATGTTCGACCACGAGATCGTCAGAATCACCACCTTTCATGACGAACAGCTCGTCACTCCGACCTGCGGGGTTCCTCCCTGTTTCAGCACGCTGAACGCGGTTATCCTGGCCGATACCGCCTTTTGCGTCGAACGCGACGGATGGTCCTACTGCTACCGGGCTATCCGGCATTTCGTCCCCGGCAATTATACCGGATCGGACAACCCGGCAGACTATCCGGACTTTTTCCAGCCCGGAGTAATCGCCCATGATCCCATCACCGTACAAGGTAAATGGAGCCTGCAGACATTTGAGGAATGGACGGCGGAATGGGCCTTGCAAAAAACGCAGCTTTTCGGGTCGCAAGGTACCCCGGCCAATTGGAAAAGCGTTAAAAAATTGGTTCAGAATTCCGATCGGAGACAGAATTACTCCATTTCCGGGGAAGAAGAAGTACCTACGGCCCTACGCCTTCTCCTCATCTGTTGGAAAACCGGACAAAAAACCGGAGTTCCCGAACTCCGTGCCGAAGAATGTTCCCACGATCATTTCCTTAACATCGTCTTCATCTCCGATGATTACACCGCCTATGCCGCTCCCTGCCGGAAGCCGGAACTCTTCCCCCTGGGATCCGGCTCGACGATGAATTGGAGTTTCGGTGCTTTCGGCTTCCGCAATGGTTATCCCGGATGTGTGGAATTCCATCAAGGCAGGCTCTGGTTCGGGGGCACCCGCCGGCAACCGCAAACAGTATGGGGAAGTGCCGTAGACGACTTGCACAACTTCACACCCGGAACGGCTGACGATGCCCCCTTAACGTTGACTCTCGCTGCCTCACAGCAGAACAACATCACATGGATGCTCTCCATGAAGGGACTCCTCATCGGAACGAACGAAGGAGAATGGGTCCTGAAAACAACGGATTCAGCTCCCGTCAACCTGCGCAACTGCGCATTTGAACGACAGTCAGGGCTGGGATCGGCCTGCCGCGATTCCATCCAGGCGGAAAACTCGGCATTCTTCATCCAACGGGGCAGCAATAAAATCCGTGAATTCATCTACTCGCTGGAATCCGATGGCTACATGGCCCAGGATGCCAGCCTGCTGGCCGGGCACATGCTTGAGAAAGGCGTTACAGACTGGACCTCATGCCAGGCGGAATCCCTTCAAATATGGTGTCTTCTTCAAGATGGAACGCTGGCCTGCATGACCCATAACCGAAGTCAGAATATCGTCGCATGGCATCCCCATGAAATTGCCGGAGGCAAAGTTCTGGCTCTTGCCCGCCTTCATCAACAGGACTCGACTATGGATAACTTGTGGATGGCTGTCCTCCGGCAAATGGACGGACAGCCTCTCGTCTGTCTGGAACGCATTTCCCCGTCCTCTCTCTGGCTGGACTGTCACATGACGCTTGCGGCCGAACAAGGACAATTCTCCACACTCAAACACCTGGCCGGTATGACTGCCAGGGCAATTCCCAGTTCCAACCTGCAGGAGTCCGTTGATATCACTGTCGATATCAACGGTCATGCGCTTCTTCCGACACCCTATGCCAATTCATCCGGCTACTGGACGGTAGGCATACCGTATTCATCGGAAATCGTCACGATGCCTCTGGAATCGGCGGAACTCGCCGGTATCCGCAAACATCAGGTCAAAGCCAATATCCTTCTACTGGAAAGTTGCCTGGATTTCTCCTTCGGAACAGGAAACGACGATGACTGGCTGCCCTTCGAAGCAGAACGCCACAACATGACATCCCGGTTCTCCGGCTATGTCCCCGTGACACATGCCCACCCGGGCGGCAGGCAAATCAGGCTGGGATTGAAAACCGACTCCTCCGGCCCTTTCAACATTCTGGCCGTCGTACCCGACATGTCGCTGATCCTGGAAGGCTAACCGGGAATATCTTTCATGAGCTGATCCGGAGGCCGCCGGACAATCCGCACCGCGGCAACCGTCCCCGCAAGAAGACACAGGAACAGAGTCATCACAGACCCGAAAAGAATATGCAGCCAGGGAATATGCAACGGAGGAACAATCGTTCCGAAGACAAAACCGAAACGCTGAATCTCCAAAGCCCCCCACGACACCAGGGAAGCAAACGCAAAGCTCAGGAGAATAGCGGCTCCGCCCAGCAAAAGACTTTCGGCCCACACCATGCGCACCACCATGCCCCGCGTCACGCCCACGGCACGCATTACACCAATGGCATGACGACGGGATCTGACGGAGGCCATCACTGTGTTCATCACAGCCAGCATGGCAATTGCCAGGGCAATCAACGGCAAGCGACTCATGGCATCCAACACGCTGTCCGCTCGCGCACCAACGCTTTGAGTCAACGTTTCACGCGAAGAAACTTTAACCATGGGTTTAATCTCAACACCTCTGCCAACAATCTCACCGGCCTTCCCGTGGTTCCGTTTTTCCAAGACACCTTCCAGGGCAAAACGGAACATCTCCGCCGACATATCCTCCGGTGCATCCCCCCAGAAAAAACGGACGCGATCCACTCCATACGTTTCCCGGACGCGGGCCTCGTCGGCAATCAGCAAACCAGCAATGAAGCTCCCCGTCCGCACCCGGATACCACTCGTCTTGGTCAGCCAATGCCATCCCGGCATGGCTACAACTCCCGCCACCTCCCAGGGCTTGATCTCGCCGGGGGAAGAAGGATTATCCAGCATCAACATGTCCCCTACCTTCAAATGAGCCGTATCGGCAAAAGTATTCGGAATCAGGACAGCCCGGCCGGACTCCATTTTCTTGAGCGCCTCGTCCCTGCCACCCTGGATAAACTGCAGATTCAACGAGGCATCCGGGCCATCCATCATGTCGCGAAGCGGAACTCCGGCAACGACGACCGTCTTCTGCTTCACTACGGCAAAAGCGGGAGACGCCAACTGGGCTTCGGCAATCGAAGGTTCCTCAACGTAAATGGGATATACCTTGTCCGGATCCATCCCTATTTCACGAATCACCTCCCGACACTCGTCAGGTGCAAAATCCGCATGCAGTACGGAAACAAGCGTATTGGGCAAAGTCCGGTCGGGAGTAAACGGAACCAGCATGGAATATCCCCACATCTGAATCGCCATAAACAGCCCCAACCCTACCGTCATCGAAATGACCGTCCCCGCACTCTGCGCCAGATTACTCGTCAACTGCAAACGCAAAAACGCTCCAGGCAGACGAAGAAGATACGCCGTAAACGGAGCCAGCACTCGCTCCGCGACAATTGCAAACGCCGGGGCAAGACACAAAGCCCCCAAGATGAGGCAAGGATATCCCGCCAGCGTAAACACGGGTTTGACAATCTCCTCGCCCAAACCGGGAATAAGCAACACCACCGGCTGGACACTCCATGCCAAAATCCCGATGACGAATAAAAGCGGCAGGAAATTCCTTCCTGAGCGGGCGGCCGATTCAAAGGGAGACTCGCACATCTCCATCGGAGAAAGACGAGTCGACCTCCATGCCGGAATCACGGCAGCTATCAAGCCTCCGGCCAAGGCACACGCCAGTGCAAGCAGGACGGCATCCCACGACGGACAGGATGCCCACCATCCGTGGCGGGTATCCATAACGGCCAGCAATACCCACCCGGCCAAAAGGCCTCCGACCATGGCGGGAATACTCAGCATCAGGCTCTCTCCGAACACAAGTCCCGCTATTTGGCGCTTACTGACACCCAGGGCCCGCATCAAAGCCAGCTTCCGGGAACGCTCGCGGACACCCATGCTCAGAGTCGTAAAAATAATGAAGATACAAGAGAACAGAACGAGGCCGACTGCTGAATTGGCACTGCTCTTCATCATGGAAACGGAGCGGTTCCTTTCCATGGAACGACGAACTGCTTCCGTATCGGCAAAAGCCGCCCCGGATGATTCGAGAACAGGTTGCCATTTTCTCATGAACGCAGTCTTGTCCACGGATTCTCGAAGGCGCAGGTACACCAAATTGGGCTGCCATTCCTCCCCGGTAATTGCTTTGAACACAGGACGGGGAATAAAGAAGGAAGCCAATGCCGGACCAGCCGACCCCGTCCCGACTCCGACACTGCCCTGAGGTTGTTCGACAATGCCGACCACCTTCACATGACTCACCCTTTCTCCGGACCGGATGGACAGCATGTCCCCAACGTGAATATCGAACATCTTCGCACTGCCACTGCCAAGAACCCCTTCCATCGCATGAGACACCGCCATGTCCGGCCAACGCCCAGTCTCCATTTCAAATGGACACCAGGAAGCATCGGAAGCAACCAGCATGGGACTGGGGGAAGGAGTTCCCATCCTGGAACGGATAAAATCATCGAAAGTTTGTCCGGTACGGGTATCATTCTTGCCGATAGGCACACGCACCTGGCAGGCAAGATGCATGGTTTCTATGGAAGGTTCCTTCTTCAACTCTGCCACCAGACTGTCGGGCAACGTTCTGCCCAGAGACGGAGCTGACGAAAAAGCGGCGCTTTCCCTCCCCGGCTTACCTCCGGAGCGGCCAGATCTTTCCGGACGCCCTTGTCCCGGCATGCCGGAACCGGTCTTCCGGGCAGCCTCCTTGTCTTTCAATCCCGTACCCGTACCTAAAAAGCCGAATCCCAAGCCATCTCCATCCTCCCCTTTGGCGCGGCTACGATTGCTTCCGGGCATACCTCCTCGAGAAACCGGGCCGATACAAAGATCATACACCCCCATATAGGAATCCGCCTCTTCATCGAAGCTGCGAATCATGCTGTCGTAACTGCCGACAAGCCACACGATCAAACACACGGACACCAGCATGGCGCCAATACCCGTCAACATGCGTCCGGGCTGATCCACAGACTCTGCTCTCAGGAGGCGTAGCAAGAATCTCATATCTGATCCTTCTGCAAAACCTGTTGGTAAAAAGCGGACAACTCGACCGGGGAACTGAATTGCCCGGATCCGACATCGGCAGCAATCCTGCCGTCCTTCAGGATGATAATGCGCTCTCCCCACAATGCAACGGAAGGTTCGTGGGTCACCAGCATCATGGTAATACCGGTATCGTCATGCAGAGAACGGAAGATTTCCCCGATTGCCCCGGTAGTCTCCGAATCAAGGTTGCCGGTCGGTTCATCCGCCAGGACGAGGTGTGGCCGATGCAGAAGAGCCCTGGCGATAGCGACACGCTGCTGTTCCCCTCCGCTCAACTCACGTGGTCGACGCTTCTCTTTCCCTTCCAGACCGACACGGGTCAGAAGCCGGCTACATGCCCTGCGTTCCTCATCGCCAAAGGATCCGCCGGCCGCCAGACCGGGAAGCATGACATTTTCCTCCACCGTCAGGCCGGGGACGAGGTTAAACATCTGGAAGACAAACCCCAGATCATTCCGTCGAAACAAAGTCAGAGACCTGTCATCCAATCCCGTCAATTCCTTGCCGGCAACACGGACAAGTCCGGAATCGACCTGCAGCAGGCCTCCGATCAAATTCAACAAAGTCGTCTTACCGGAACCACTGGCCCCCATGACCGACACAAACTCGCCGGTTTCCACCCGGAGCTCCACATCGTTCAATACATGGGCTCTTCCTCGGCCTGACGGATACGATTTGCAAACATGCTCCAAGTGGATAACAGGATCGTTCATAGATGAAAAATAAAGGATTAAAATCTGGAACGGAAGCAGATTTCGAATGTCCGTGGATCCCCGACAAAACACTGTACGGCGTGACGGGATGACGCTACATACTTCTCATTAAAAATGTTGTACACAGCAAACCGGATACTCGACTCGGCAAACCAGCGCGTCGCGGGAAGAGGCACTTCCACGGAGCAGTCAAATACATTGTAGGAGGGAATCGTATAATTGTCGGCAATTTTCTCACCGCGAAGCGTCGCCAGGCTCGAATCGCGGAATCGGTAGCCGAGACCCAGCTTCGTTCCCGTCAGGAATCCGCCTTGGACTTCATACTGCTGCCACAGGGAAACGGCATGGGGAGCATAACGGTCGAACGACTGCCCGGCGTCGATGTCCTTATACTGCATGAAGGTATACGAAGCATAGGAGCTCCAGGCTTTCGTTATATTGCCAGTCAGGGAAATTTCCACCCCCTTGGAGCGGCTCTTGCCGTTGTCGTAGTAATGAGAACGATCACCGGGCAGGAGTTCCGGCGTATGGCTCTGTTCAATCATGAACCAGGAAGCATTCATCCAAAGAGATCCGAAAGGATTGAAACGAAGTCCCGATTCATACTGGTTGGCTTCCCAACTGCTCGTCATCTCCTTGTCGGACGCATCCTTGTAGTTGAAGTTGGGAGCTTCCGTACGGGCCAAATTGCCGAACCAGACGATACGATCCGTGATCTCTTTGGAAATCCCTGCCCTCGGACTTACGGAAAATCCCGTGTTGCCCTCGGCACTGAAATGGGCATCCACACGCGTACCCGCCAGAAACTTCCAACCGTTCCACGAAGCCAGTTCCTGCAGGGCCAGGCCCGTTCTATGCAGCGTCCGGGAACTTTTGGTTCCCACTCCGTAATCACGACCGGTGGGAACAGGAGGTTCCGGATTCCACAGGTCAAAAAGTTGGTTCGTCGTACCAAAAGTCCCATGTCCGTTCGTGTTGCGGCCCGTATAATCCGCTCCCAGCAAAATCTCATGAGCCACGGTACCCGTACGAACCTTGGCAAGAGCCTGGCCGTACACGTTCCAGTTGGTCGAACGTGTATCCGACCATGCGTATTCATAGTACCCTTTCCCTGTTGCAATGACAGAATTGTAATACTCCAAGGCACTCACCTTCCTGTTGGGAGCCCCGGACGACAAGGCCCACAAATTATAATCCACATCACTGTAGCCCAGTCCGGCCCCGGTACGGATCGTCCAGGTACTGTCCAGTTTCTTCTCCAGATTCACCTGCATCAACGCCCCTTTGTACTCGTCGCGCGACAGAGGGCCTCCGTACCATGCATTGTATGGACCGACAAACTGTCCGCCAAGAACCGGAATCCCCTGGTAGGCAGGCATATCGATGTATTGGAAACTCAAATTCAGGGAAATCTTCGTGCGGCTGTCGGGCTTCCATAAAAATGACGGAGAGATCACATACTTCTGCCCACCGTCAGCTCCGCCTTTCAGCCAGAACGGGTGTTCGTATTCTCCGACAAAAATCGTCCGCATGCCCAACTGTCCGTTTGTCCTGTTCCAAACACGGTTATTGTCTCCCACAAGACGGTACTTTTGACCGCCGCCTTCCGTCAGACGCGTATAGGCCATAATGTCCGTTACATTTTCCATCAACGGCTGTTTCAGATTAAGCACAATTGAACCACCCGCTCCGTAAGGCCCCATGGTCGAAGTTTGTCCGCCTTCCAGCGAACCGATGGGGCCTTTAACAACTTCCACTTGTTCAATCAGGGAAGAATCCAGCACGATCCCCATTCCATCCGGCAAAGGCATCCCTTGGAGAGTCACATCGCTACCGCTATAACCGCGGATGGAATATTGACCTGCTGTCCGGGAGTACAAAGTCGAGCCTCCCGAGGAAACGGACGTATCGTACGCCAAAGCCTCATCCAAATTGTCCACGTTGGTAGCTTCCAGCAAATTGCGGGTCAACACATTGACCGTTTGAGGAGACAGTTCGGGAGCCAACTCCGTTCCCGTGGCTCCGGTTACCGTCTCTGCCCGGAAAGGATCGGGAGCCTTGTCGGCAACAACCATTTCAGTCATCGTCTGAACCGGAGCGGCATCACTTGCCCCAACCGATAAAATCCCACAAACAACAGCAAAAGCATGTCCCGGATAAGATGTAAAGTGTCGCATCGGTTTCAATGCCTAACATCAAACCAAGGCGCTGTCGAATCCAAATAATAGCCAAATTCGATCTTTTTCGGTCTTTGATTCCTGACTTGCTGTAATGCTTCTGACGAGTAAATACGCCGTTCGTCAAAGTTGCGGCATACCTTTTCGGGAAGCAACTCCGACGGCCCGCCGCCCGCTCACTCTTAAACGCACGCTGACTTAAACCCAAGCCTGGTCATCCTCTCCGGGAGGGACAGAAGTGCGGATGTCCTGAATGGAAATAGACAGAGAAGTCCTCCCTCGGAACACATTGCGGTCAATGGTAAAAGCAATGTCCCAGGGAGGTTCGGGAAGATCGAAGTCTGCTCCGTTGAAGAAAATGGCGTCGCGTTCGACAAATCCTTGCCGCATAAACAATTTCAAATGGTTATTGCCGGCACGCTTCGGCGGTTCCGTCGGGAAAATCCCGCGGGACATGAACACCGGCAGCGGATTCGCATTGCCGAAAGGTTCCAGCAACTCGTAGCTATCCAGCAAATCCAGAGTCAACTCCGCAAACGTCACTTCGGCATCAATGAGAAGAATAGGCATCCTCTGCTGAGGCGTCGTTGTCTCTTCCACATAACGGTTGAACTTCTCACGGAACATGTCCAACTGTTTTTCCTCAATGACAAGACCGGCAGCCATGTCGTGGCCGCCTCCGGAAATCAGGCAATCCGAACAATAATTGATCGCCTGCACCAGCGAGACGCCGGGAATCGCCCGCCCGGAGCCTTTGCCGACTCCCGTGGAGTCAATCGCAATGACGAAAGTCGGCTTGTAATATCTTCGCATCAACTGGGACGCCACAATACCGACCACTCCAGGATGCCAGGAACGGGAACCCAGCACAATCACATGATCCCGAGACGGATCGAAATCCTTCTGAAGCATGGCAATAGCCTCCGACCTTATCGTCTCCTCCTCCTCCTGACGCTTCTTGTTATGCCCGTCAAGCAACTGGGCAAGCTGCTGGGCACGGTCGGAATCCATCGTCAACAACAGTTCCAAGGCATCCATCGGCGCGTCCATGCGTCCTGCGGCATTAATGCGGGGACCGATGCGGAAACCGACATGGGCGGCGGTCGGCACGGCGGACAATCCCGCCAGCGTCGCCAGCATTTGCAACCCCATGTGACGGCTGCTTACCAGGCGTTTCAGGCCGTGGCGGACAAGAAGGCGGTTTTCATCTACCAGAGGAACAATATCCGCCACCGTTGCCACAGCGACGAGATCCATATATTGTTTCAGGTCGAAATCTTTCAGCTTGCGTTCCTTGAGAAGCGCGTGAGTCAGCTTGAACACCACCCCCGCACTGCATAGATAAGTATAAGGGCTGTTGTCTTCAACCTTGGGATTCACCACTGCGACTGCGGCAGGAAGCCCCTGAGGACCGGCTTCGTGATGATCCAGAATAATAACATCGATACCGCGGTCACGGAGTTCCTCCACTTCATCCACGGACGATGTGCCGCAATCCACAGTAATAATCAAAGTCGGATCGCAGTCGATTTCCTCCAGGCATCGTGCCACTCCCTGCTCGCTCAAACCGTAGCCTTCGCGAGAACGGACGGGGATAAAAAGGCGGGGTTCCAAATCGTATGCCCGCAAGATGGCTTGCAACAAGGCGACGGAGGTTACTCCGTCCACATCGTAGTCACCATAGATACATACGCTTTCGCCTGCATCCACAGCCTTGAAAATACGGTCCACGGCGGCACGCATGTCCGCAATCAGGTAAGGATCCGTCAAATCGGATAGCCGCGGATACAAAAACTGTTCCGTCTCAATGCCTCCGCCATGTCCCCTCCTCAGCAGCAAATGCCGGACAAGTTCCGGAATCCCTTCCGGGAAATCCGCATCTTTCCCGTGTTCATTCGCGCACGAAGGACGCATCTGCCAATGAAACCCGGAAATCATGCGCGCATATTCAGCCCATAACGCCAACGGGTCAAGGATGGAGTGCGATATTCTCTTCCTTGAACAAATTCCGAGTAACGAAAAGAAGTACTCCGAGCCGTACGTAGCAAGACATTTCAAATACCCGTCACATCTCATGGATGACTTCCAATAATGGATAGGCAAGAAAGTAGACACATGTAAGAAACAAACAAACCTGTAGAACAAAAAGAGCAGCAATCAAACGGAAAGGAACTTCTTTCAGAATCAGGCACAATTCCACTACGGCTGCGGCCAGCATCAGAACGAGCAACACCATCCAGGTCATCACCGGCCATGCTTTGATCGTTTCGATCATGGGAACCAATCGCACGTAATGCGTGTAAAATGCATACCCCCCGAACAATACTGCCCCCAAAAGATTCAACCAACCGCAAACGATCAAAATTTTGCGTCCCAAATTGACTAGGCTTTCCTCTGTTTGTTCATCCCCGGCTACACGGTCAACGCCGGGATCTACCCTTTTCTTCATCATAGGATATCATCTATTCTGCATAGGATGACTTGTCAACATGAATACTGGAATTAACATAGATTTCCTGGATTTTATCCATTATCAAAAAATATTTTGAACTGGATTTTCTGAAGAAACTGCTGGTCACCAAATCCGAACGATATGAATAACTATCCGGAGGAACAGAAAAACCTGCAAGCATAGTCTTTCCATGGAATATCGCCTTCTCCGTCTCTTCGGAAAAATTAAAACGACCAATGACCGAAACCTGAAGAAGAATCATTCTTCAACGGTTTCGTCCATTGATCGCAGCCGCTTCCATAAAGAAGCACGCCGGTTCAGAGTTCGTAGTATGTATAGCCGTTCAGGCCTGAACGGAACACGTCCATTGCTTTACGGCGTTCTGCGGGAGTGATCCTTCCGGATGATACAGCGTTCTCCGCCAGTGTCCGGAATTTGTCAATCAAAGCTTTGGGATCGTATTCGACATACGACAGGACATCAGCAACAGTATCTCCCTCTACCTCGTGAGTATAGACGGGACGTCCTTCTTCCAGATGGACGCCGACGACATTCGTATCTCCGAGCAAATTGTGCAGGTCTCCCAGGGTTTCCTGGTAGGCTCCGACGAGGAAAACTCCGACATAGTAGTTTTCATCCGGAGCCACATCGTGCAGAGGAAGGGCCTTGGCAACGTCTTCCCGGTCGATAAAATGGTCGATCTTCCCGTCGCAATCGCAGGTAATGTCGGCAATGACGGCTTTGTTGGTGGGCCGTTCGTCGAGACGCTGCAAAGGCATCACTGGGAACAACTGGTCAATAGCCCAGGAGTCCGGCAGGGACTGGAACAGGGAAAAGTTGCCATAGTAGAAGTCTACCATAGAACAGGACAATTCGCGCAAATCCTCGGGAATCGTCTCCATCTCGGTCAACATCAAAGAAATACGTTTGAGGATGTGCCAGTAATAAGCTTCGCCCACACCGCGTTCGCGGAGCGTACTATTGCCGTAGAAAAACTGGGCACGCAACTGGTCGCGGTAGTAGCAGGCATCGTTGTAGCATTCCTGCAGATTTTTGCGGGAAATGATGCGGTTCGTCTCTGCCAGGCATTTGAGCATTTCCGAAGCATTTTCAGGCATGGCCGGCGGTTCGTCAGTTCCGGGAGCGCTGGTCACATCCAGAATATTGAACACAAGTACGGAATAATAAGCCACGACGGCACGACCGGATTCCGTAACAAGCGTCGGATGCTCGACATCGTATTTGTTGCAGACTTCCCCGACTACTTCCACGACGTCACGGGCGAATTCCGCGATGGAGTAGTTACAGGACGAATGAAAGTTAGTCTTGGAACCATCGTAGTCCACGGCCAGCCCGCCGCCCATGTCGAGCACCTCCAATGGAGCTCCTTCCCGGACGAGATCCACATAGATGCGTGCGGCTTCCGTCAACCCCTCGCGGATCACGGAAATATTCGGAATCTGGGATCCTTGATGGAAATGAAGAAGTTTCAGGCAATCCAGATACCCTTCCTTTTTCAGTTTATCGACAGAGTCGATCACCTGGGCCGTATTCAAACCGAACACCGACTTGTCGCCGGCAGATTCCTGCCATAGGCCGGATCCCTTGGTCGCCAAACGGACACGAATTCCCAGATTGGGGCGGATCTTCAATTTTTCAGCACGGCGAAGAATCACCTCCAATTCGGAGGGCATTTCCAAGACAATGAAGATGTTGATGCCCAGTTTTTGCGCCGTCAGGGCAAGGTCGATAAATTCGTCATCCTTGTAGCCGTTGCAAATCAGATAGGCATTCGGATTATGCATGTACGACAATGCGGCAATCAGTTCCGGTTTGGAACCGGCTTCCAGACCGTAATCGTAACACGTGCCAAATTCGGTAATTTCTTCGATGACCTGTCGCTGCTGATTGACCTTGATCGGGTAAACTCCCTGATACTTACCCTGGTATTTCGCCTCTTTGATCGCATTGCGAAAACTCTCGTTGAGTTCCTTGATACGGCAGCGAAGCAAGTCGCGGAAACGGAACAGGACGGGAACCGTCGTTCCTCGTTCTGCTAGCCCCTCCACCAGATCGGTCAGGCAAACGTCCTTGCGAGAGTCATCCTTGTCCGTAAGGCGCACGGTCACTTCCCCGCTTTTATTAACGCGAAAATACCCGTTGCCCCAGTCGTCAATTCCATACAATTCTGCAGAATCGGAGTGATTCCAGCCTCGTACCTTTTGTTTGATTCCTTCCCTGCGTGTTCCCATGTTCGTAAAATTCAAAAATAATTAGAATGCCTCACCGGGCTTTTTTTATCCAAGTCGCGACCGGAAATCACCGTACGTGAACTCCCTCACCGTTTTCAGCCGCCCATCCCTATCCTGCAAGACAATATCGGGGTGGCGCACACCATTGAAAAATGTTGTTTTGACCATCGTATAATGAGACATATCGTCAAACACAAGCACGTCCCCCACGTCCAAGGCACGGCTGAATGAATAATCGCCGATCACATCCCCGGCCAGGCAGGTTGGAGAACCCAATCTGTATGTTTCCACCTGCTCTCCAGCGCCTCCCGCCCGCAAATACGATTCATCCGATAAGCGGACAGCCGGAAAATACGCCGAACAACCGGAATCACGACCACTCCCCCTCTCGACGAGAAAAACATCCGGACGATACGGCATCTCCAGAACGTCTGGCATATGGGCAGATGCGGAGATATCCAGAATGGCGTGCCGGAATCCATCCGACTCAAACACGTCCAACACGTTGCAGCGCAACACGCCCGTATGGACAGCCACAGCCTCTCCGGGTTCCAGCCAGACTTCTATTCCATATTTGAGACGAAGCCCGCGCACCAGTTCAATGAGAAGCTCCCTATTGTAGTCCGGCTTGGTAATCCAATGCCCGCCGCCGAGATTCAACCACGTAATCTCCGGACGCGACAGCACGCTTCCAAAATCCTTTTCCAAAACTTCCAGCGTCAATGCCAAATCCTCCGCTCCCTGTTCGCAAAGCGTATGCATATGCAATCCGGAAATACCGGAAATATCCGTACCAAGCACATGCCCGGCCACCACCCCCAGGCGCGAACCGGGAGCACAGGGATCGTACAAAGCCGTATGTCCGGTCGAACACCGGGGATTGACGCGCAAGCCGCATTTCAATTCCCCCTTCTGGAAGCGGGGATGGGCCATAACGGTTGCCCGGAATTTCTCCCACTGGGTCATACTGTTAAAATCCAAATGGTTCGAGATCTCCAGCAACTCCACCAAATCATCGTCGCTGTATGCCGGAGCATAAGTCAACACCTCTCCTCCGAATTCTTCACGGGCAAGACGAGCTTCCCATACGCCGGAAGCGCAACACCCGTCCAGATACGGACGAATGGACGGAAAAGATGCCCAGGAAGAAAACCCTTTCAAGGCCATGACAATCCTGCAGCCGGCGGCATCGGCGACTTGACGGAGGATACGGGCGTTGCGAACCAACGCCTCCAGATTCATAATGTAGGCTGGCATCAATGGACTGATCTCAAGCTATGCACAAAAACGCGTTTGGCGAGCAAAAATATCAATTCGGACAGCTAATAAGACCATATTGTCACACTTCTGTTCATTTTTTACCCGCACCTGACACATTTTCCCTTGAAAAAGCAGACGATTTCCAGTTTCATATAGAAACACATAAAACCTATGAGCACCATGAAGCCCCTTCGTTCCATCGCCATGCTTGCCATCGGCGTAACAGCAGGTCTGTTTGCCACCAGCTGCCATCACGTTGCGCCCAATTCCGCTTCGCAGAAACTTTACAACTCCTCAGTCACGGAAGTGTACGGATTTAATGGAAGCATGGCCCCTGCAAGTCGCCAGTTCCAAGCATACGGTCCCATCCCCGAAAAGGCGAAAGCCGCCATGGTGGAATACCTGAAGGACGCCAAATGGAAGACTGCAGACTATATCCATCCCCAGCAGTTCATCCAGGTGGATAATGCAGGCTGGATCCTCTGCACCAGCACCAACGGACAACTCGTCGGATTCCTCGTGCCAGAACGTGCCACAATCGAAAACGTTAAAAAATTCCCTACCTGCGGCAATTACAAACTGCTCGTCAACGAAACGCCCGAAGCTCCGGCCCTGGCTTATGAAATCCTGAAGGGACTTCAACATTCCGATGCCTACCGTCAGAGCATTCGCAAGAGACTCGGCCTTGAACCCACCGTGTTGACTGAGCCCGCTTCCGCAGCACTCCCCCAGAAAGAAGCACCCAAGGCTCCGGCCAAGCAGAGTGCCGCCCCCACGCCTAAGGCAGACTCAACAGCCAATGATGCTGACGAGACCGGAGCCGACAAGGAAGAACCTGCGGCTGACGGAGCCTCCTCCGCGGATACGACAGATGCCACAGCCGGTTCCGACGACATTTTCGGAGAAGGCGCTACCGCTGACGACACGAAAGATCCTGCTGCAGCTGATGACACCAAGGAACCCGCAGCTGACGACACATCTTCCAAGGACCCCGAACCTGCTGCCGATCCCGCTGCAGCCGGAGACGATCCCTTCTAAAAAATAATTCGAATCAGTTCAATCCATCAGGGAGCGGCACACACGAAATGTGGGCCGCTCCTTTTTCGTTCCCGCCACTTTCCAGAACAAAAAAAACGCAGCATTCTCTCCACTTTGTTTTCCAAAGTAAGGGTCAAGGGCAAGAGTCTCCGACACTCCATCTATTAACGGTAATTCGTCTGCAACAAATACCGTTGCACTTCCTCCAGATCCGTCGCAAGGATTGGCACTTCAAAAAACTGGGAAGGAGCAATCTTATGCTGTTCCCACATATCGAGAGAAGCATCCGGCACGCGACCGGACTCCACAATGACATCCTTGATCCACGCGGACTGGGGAAGCCTTCGGGCTGCTCTCGCTGTAACCGGCAACCTCCGTCTCCAGTTCGTTCCACCGACCGTTCCCGGCACATTGAGCCGCCAATCCAAATCGAACAACTCCGTCCACATCAAAGCCGCATAATCCGAGCGGGATTTCATCAACGCCAGGAACATGGCATTCTTTACCGCTTCATTCCACGGACAAATCATGGATTTGGCATCCACTCCGCAGTAATCGGCAAACCAGTTCAGCAGACGCAAAGAATTCGCGGCATCCCGGCGAATCCCCTCCTGTGCGGCACTGCTTGTATCAGCCAGAACTCCCCGTTTGAAAAGTCCGGCCTTCTTGGCAAGTTCCACTGCCCTGTACGCATCGTTCCACGTTTCCATGATCGTCGAAAAATCATGCGTCCCGTACGTAGCAAACGAACAGGGATTATACCTGTCTCCCTGAATAATCCTTCCATCGGAGTCGATCTCCCAGTGCGGAATCTTGAACCCGGCAATGCCAAGCTGTCTCATGTTCGGGCGGACATAGTCCGGGACGCAACCCAGATCTTCACCGACTACGCGGACGCCGGACGCCGCCGCCAGCAAGACCCGCAAGTACAGATCCCCGGCAATCAAGTTCTGCTTCCTGTCCCAGGCATTGTCGTCCCCGCGGGGCTTGAAACCGGGCAGGCGCCCTCCCGTCCGGGCCGCCGCCTCTTCATAACTCAGAGGCAGGAACGTTTCATTCTCCGTAGGCTTCCAAGGAAACGCGTAAATTCGATAAAACCCAAGGATATGATCAATCCGGTAAATTGTGAAAATAGCCGCCGTATAAGTCAGGCGCCTCCGCCACCAGGCGTAATTGTCATGAGCCATCACATCCCACCTGTACAGGGGAATTCCCCAATTCTGTCCCCATTTCGCTGTAAAGGGATCCTGTGAGAACGCTCCTTCGGCGGGAGCTCCGCCACACCAGTCCGTATCAAACAAATGCCTCTCAAAAAATACATCCGAACTCGCCATCGAAACGCCAATGGGAATATCTCCCATCAGGGCCACACCCCGGTAGTCCGCATACTTGCGCAACCGTCCGAACTGCCGGAAAGCCACCCACTGGAGCCATTTCTCGAATTCCTTTTCGTCCTCATATTCGGAGGCAATTCTGCGAGCATTATTCGGATCCTGCTCCGGCCAATGCCACCATACATCCGTACCGAACAAACTGCTCAACACCTTGAAGCAGGCAAAATCATCCAGCCATTGATCTTGCTGAGCCTTCCATTCCTCAAACTCATTCCTCAGGCCTTCCAACACCTTGTCTGTCTGAAATTCACTCCAGCACTTCCGAAACACATGATACTTGAATCGCCGCACTTTAGGATAATCGACCAGGCAATCCCCTGACGGATACTGGGAAGCCGGAGCATCATTCACATCAAAGGAAATCCTCTCCTTCATTCCCGGGAGAGACCAGGGCTCCATCGCGATATAAAGCGGCTCCAAGGCAATGGAACTAATGGCCGAATACGGAGACGGCGTCTCATCATTTCCCAAGGCATTCACCGGCAACAACTGGAGGAAGCCAACGTCATAATCAGCCGCCCAGTCGATCCATTCCCGCAGGGCAATCAAATCCCCAATGCCATGGTCGTTATTACGCCGAACGGAAAAGAGGGGAAGCACAATCCCGGCTAACCTGTGTGTGTTGGAACTGGACATGAAAAATGCGTTGGAATGGAAAAAACATCCGTCCGGTCACTTCCGCTTCGTAGCGAAGCCTCCCGACCCGATGCAGAAGAGATATTAATTGTTGTCAACATACCATGGCCCATGCATCTCAACAAGGGAAACATGTAAGGAAAGGTGTCAGAAGCGCCCCTTTCCCATTTTATACAGGGATATCCGTAAAACACTGTCCTTCATCGTCATCACTGCTCCGGCACGAAAGAGTATATGACACCGGAAAACGCGGCATCATGACGAAAGCGGAGCGCGACAGCCCCCCTTTTATCTTGAATCGGAGCACAGCTCACCTACTGTAGGCAATGTGAGTCTGGTGCTACATTACGACTGTCTTGCGGGCATTAGCGGCGACATGAATCTTGCCGCCCTTCTGAATCTTGGCGTCCCCTTCGACCATCTTGTCCGGGAATTGGCAAACCTGCCTCTGGAGGGCTATCATATCGATGTTTCCACGGATTCCAAAAACGGAATCATGGGAACGCGTGTTGATGTCGTTCTTGATGAAAAGAAACACGACCACCATCACCATGGACATCACCACCATGAACACCGGACGCTGACCAATATTGAAAGCCTCCTGGCTGCCAGTACGCTTTCAACAAATGTCATCGAAACTTCCCTTAAAATTTTCCGGCTTCTGGCAAATGCGGAAGGCAAGGTGCACGGCATGCCGCCCGAAGAAGTCCATTTCCACGAAGTAGGAGCCGTCGATTCCATTGTCGATATTGTTGGAGCCGCCATCTGCCTGGATTATTTGAAACCGGATTCCATCACCTCGTCTCTCGTGGAGCTGGGTTCCGGAACCATCCGCTGCCAGCACGGAGTCATGACCGTCCCAGCCCCGGCCACAGCGTTGCTTGCCACCGGTTTCCCTCATGGGATCGGCGGTACGGATCACGAAGCGACTACTCCGACAGGCGCCGCCTACATTGCCGCCATGGTCGGAACCTTTTCCCCCCGTATCCAAGGTATTTGCCGGGCCGCGGGCATAGGCATCGGCCACCGGGATTCCAAATGCCTGCCGAATATCCTCCGCGTCTTCCTCTACGAAACGGAAACGAACAACGCCTCCAGAGAATCCATCCTCATTCAGGAAGAAAACCTGGAAATCCATGCCAACATCGACGACATGACGCCGGAACACCTCGCCTTTCTCGCTGAGCGCCTCTTCGAAGCCGGTGCCTGCGACGTCTGGCAGGAACCCATTGTCATGAAAAAAGGGAGGCTCGCCACCAAAGTCTGTTCCCTGCTTCCCCCTTCCCGCCTGGACAATGTCCGCGACGCCTTTTTCCGGCATAGCACAACACTGGGCATACGCATCCGCACTGTCGTTAAATCCGCACTTCCTCGCAAGAAAATTACTGTAACAACCCCATGGGGGACACTTCCTGCCAAGTTGGCGGAATCACCGGACGGCGCCATCCGCCTCAAACCGGAATACGATGCCTGCCGGGACATGGCGCAGGACTACCACATCACCCTCGAACAAATACGAAAGGAAATCTCCCGTAACGAAAGCCATGATGACTAGACGCGAATCAGATCTGGAAGAAATCCTCAAGCACCACGGACGCATTGCCGTCGCCCTCTCCGGAGGCGTAGACAGCTCGGTTCTGCTCGGTTTTGCAGCTAATGTCCTCGGCAGCGACCATTGTATCGCTTTCACCATCCAATCACCCTACATGATGGAGGAAGAAGTCGAGGATGCACGAGAATTGTGCTCCCACCTCCATGTCCGCCACCGCGTTCTGGAAGTCGGCATCCCGGAAGATATCGCCACGAATCCGCCCGATCGTTGCTACCTGTGCAAAAAAAGACTCTTTAACGTCTTGCGCGAAGAAGCATCCCGGGAAGGATTCCGCTATCTGGCGGACGGCACCAATGCCGATGACTCCCCGGAAGACCGCCCGGGTATGCGAGCCCTTGTCGAAGCGGGTATCGCCAGCCCGCTCCGCGAAGCAAGGATCGGAAAGGCCGACATCCGCGAACTCGGGCGCAAACTGGGCATCCAGGCAAAAATTACCGAAAAACCTGCGTATTCCTGCCTGCTGACCAGACTGGAACACAACCGCCCCGTCCAGGAAACCCTCCTCACCAATGTGGATCGGGCGGAACAATTCCTGCGCGACGCCGGATTCCTCTCCTGCCGGGTCCGCGTCCACGGAACACTGGCACGCATTGAACTCAGCCGCGACTCATGGCCCGCATTCTTCACTCGGGATATGCCTCCTGCCGTTTTCGAACGCTTTTCCCAGTTGGGTTTTGCCTTCGTCACTCTCGACCTGCGGGATTACACCATGGGCAATATGACTCCCCCGACGCCTCCCTCCACCCCATGAACCCGGACGAACAAATCCTCCGCGATTTCAAATGCGGAGCCCTGACTCTCGAAGAAACGCTCGCCAACCTGAAAGCCAACCGCCTCGCCAATCTGGGCCATACGCGGCTTGATCTCGCCCGCAAGGAACGGACGGGAATCTCAGAAGTGATCTATGGCGAAGGAAAAACACCCGCCCAGATTCTGGAAATCGCAGAACGCCTGCTCAATGCCGGTCATAATGTCCTTGCCACACGCTTGACACCCGAAGGACTCGACGCCTTCGGATCCCGCTTCCCCGAAGCGGCGCTCTCCCCGACAGCCCGGCTCGTTTCTATCGTCAGGACGCCTGTACCCGTTTCAGGCGGAACAGTCGGCATCGTCAGTGCGGGGACATCGGACATGCCGGTCGCGGAAGAAGCGGCGCTCACCGCCACATTCCTCGGCAGCCGTGTCGAACGCTTTTACGACTGTGGAGTTGCAGGATTGCACCGCCTGCTGGATGAATTGGAGAATATTCGCCGAGCCAAAGTCCTGATTGCCGTCGCCGGAATGGAAGGTGCCCTCCCAACCGTTCTGGCCGGACTCGTCCGAGTCCCGGTCATTGCCGTACCTACCAGCATCGGTTACGGCACAGGATTCAAGGGACTCTCCGCTTTGCTCTCCATGCTTAATTCGTGCGCTAACGGCGTCAGTGTCGTCAACATCGACAACGGATTTGGCGCCGGATTCAACGCCCATTTAATCAATACCCTCGCCTAAAAATTCTGGGAAAATTCCCGATTCCTTCCATGAACTCTCTTGACTCCCGAAAATGATTCGCGTAATTACGTAACAAGTTACGTAATCAATTACACAATTATGCCAGCCATTGATTTTTTTAAGCGGACGGGGCAGATGGCCATCGGAAGCCGGCTACGAATGCTCACCGACAAGATCACCGAAGATGCCGGTCGGATTTTCACTCTGTACGGCGTATCCATCAAGCCGAAGTGGTTTCCGGTCTTCTTCGTTCTATCTCAAGGAAAAACAGGCACAGTAACGGACATAGCCAAGGAAATAGGGCATTCTCATCCGTCCGTCAGTAAAATCGTCAGGGAAATGCTTACCGGCGGTCTTGTTCAGGAAATCCGGGATGAGACTGACAAGAGGAGGAATGTCATTATGCTGTCTTCCCAAGGACAACTCATGGCGGAAGCCATCAAGGCCCCGTATGCCGATGTCACCGAAGCCATCGAAAGAATTTCCGAAGAAACGCAGCACGACCTGTGGGAAGCGCTTGGCGAATGGGAGCAACTTCTAGAAAAACAGCCACTCATTCAGCGCGTTCGGGAAGTCAAAAAAGCGAGGGAGAGTAAATCCATTGCTATCGTTCCCTACGAACCACGGTATCAACCCGTATTCCGTTCCCTCAATGAAGAATGGATTACCGCACATTGGCAAATGGAAAAATCGGACTACAAGGCACTGGATCATCCCCAGGAGTACATTCTAGACAAAGGAGGGTACATCTTCGTCGCCCTGGACGCGGGAGCACCGGTCGGAGTCTGCGCCCTGTGTAAACTGGATGATCCGGATTATGATTATGAACTCGCCAAACTGGCGGTTAGTCCGAAGGCGCAGGGCAAAGGCATCGGTATTCTACTGGGAGAAACAGTCATCCGAAAAGCCATGGAATTGGGAGCTCAAAAAATATTTCTGGAAAGCAACACCATTCTGGAACCAGCCACCCATCTCTACCGGAAACTGGGGTTCCAGGAATTAAAAGGCCATCATTTATCCTATGCAAGAGGCAACATCCAAATGAAATTGACACTGGTTCCATTCCGAAACAAAGAATAGGACACAATTTGCATACAGACACAAATAGGTAAGACTCAATGCTTGCCTCCAACTAAAAATAACTTAGGATAGGGATGCTCTTCAAGGAGAGAAGCGCATTTCACCCCCCGATCACCCCCAATTTTATGAACGCTGATTTGCAAAGGAGAGAATTCCTTAAAAAGGGATTTGCCGTTGGTGCGGCATTTTCCCTGATCGATCTCGGCGGCCTGTTCGCCGCAGAAACTCCGGCTTCCCCGTCCGCTCCGGCAGGGAAGTCCTCCGGCACGCCGGATCTCGTCGCCGTTCGCGGCGAAGACCGCGTCGCCATGCTGGATGCCGCCCTTGAGGCCCTCGGCGGCATTACCGCCTTCGTCAAACCGGGACAAACGGTCGTTATCAAACCTAACGCCGCATGGGATAAACCTGCCGATCTGGCAGCCAACACCCACCCCAGCCTCGTCAGCCACATGGTTGAACTTTGCAAAAAAGCCGGGGCCAAGGAAGTTTGCGTCTTCGACCACACATGCGATGCATGGCAGCGTTCCTACGCCAATAGCGGCATTCAGGAAGCTGTCGAAAAAGCAGGCGGTCAGATGGTTCCCGGCAACGACGAAAGCATGTACGTGGATCGCGAAGCCCCCAATGCCGTCAAACTCAAGCAGGCCAAGATCCACAAGCTTATCGCAGAATCCGACGTCTACATCAACATGCCCGTTCTCAAGCATCACGGCGGAGCTGTCATGACAGGGTGTCTCAAAAACGTCATGGGTCTCGTTTGGGATCGCGGATTCTTCCACAAAAACGACCTCCAGCAATGCATCAGCGACGGAGTCCTGCTCCGTAAGCCGGACCTGAACATCCTGGATGCTTTTACCCCGATGATGCGCAACGGTCCCAAGGGCAAGGATGCTACAGACCTCCTGTCTACCAAGACCCTGATCGTCTCCCGCGATCCCGTCGCTTGCGATGCGGCTGGCGCCATGATCCTGGGACATAAGGCAAACGGCATCAAGCACGTTGAACTAGCCGCGGCCGCCGGACATGGCCGTTGCGACATTGACCAACTCAATATCAAACGCATCAAACAGGCCTAACGTCCGTTGAACAGTCTTGCACAGGATATCCGGCCCTCCCGGCTCGGGTATACTGGATATCCTGTCGCATTTTGGCAAACAAATTCTACACCGTGGCAACCCAAGTTCCGTTCCGGTGTTTGATCTCTTAGAGCATGAACGATATTCCCCCAGCCAATTCCCCATCACAGTCCCGACGGAAGAAGCCAGCCCCCGCCGGCAAACACTTCTATCTCCTGCGAGTATTGAGGATCATCATCGCCGCCATCGTTCTAGGACTCTTCACAATTGCCTTCGCAAACATTTTCCAGCTTCTGCCTAACTCCTGGGGTCATACGCTGGCCGAGTTCCAATTCACCCCTGCCCTGCAAAGCACACTTTCCGGTGTCATCGTACCATCCGCTATCATTCTGGCAGGACTGCTGGCAGCCACTCTTCTTTTCGGACGAGTATACTGCTCGTTCCTCTGTCCGCTGGGGATTTTCCAGGATGTACTGATCCGCATTTCCCGGATGCTTAAAACAGGCAAGGCAAAAGCATTCCGCTACGCTCCTCCCGTCCGCTGGATTCGGGGAACCGTCCTCGCTCTGGTTATCCTCTCCATGTTAACCGGCATCGGCAATCTGCTCATGTGGCTGGATCCATACAGCCAGTTCGGACGCATGATGAGCATGGTCTTCCGCCCGGCACTGGCTGAAATCAACAACGTATTCGCCGGACTCAGCGACACCTTTTATCATATCCCTCCGGACTGGATCTATGTCGGAGCCGTCACATTCATCCCGTTGGCCTTGCTGGCTGTCATCTGGATCATGGCTCTGCGCAAAGGCCGCCTCTATTGCAACACCTTGTGCCCCGTCGGCGCCTTTCTCGGCCTGATTTCCCGGTACTCCGCCTTCCGTCCGACCATCGACAAATCGGCATGTATCAAATGCGGCATGTGCATGAAGTCCTGCAAATCCCAATGTATCGACTTGAAAAAGGGAGACATCGATTACAGCCGTTGCGTCAACTGTTTTGACTGCTCTTCCTCCTGCAATGAACGCGGCATCCACTACCGCTTCACCTGGCGTACCCGCAAAGAAGGTTCTCCGAAGGACAGGTCTGAAAAATCCGGCGGACGCACCGGAAAGAAAACCGAAAAGCCCCAGGCTCCATCCGCGGAACAAGTCATGAACGCCCTGCCCTCCGGTAACAGGCGAGCCTTCCTGGGAGCTACATTGCTCGGTGCCGCTGCGACCATCAACACCAAAACCGGGAACAAATTCACCCGTACCGCCTCTTCTCCGGCAGCTCCGTCCGCCCATGCCATCTCGCCTCCGGGCAGTAAAAGCGTCCGGCACTTCCTCGATTTCTGCACAGCCTGCCACCTCTGTCTGGAAGCCTGCCCGACCAAATGTCTTCGTCCCGCCTACATGGAATACGGTTTGAACGGCATCCTCAAACCACACATGGACTTTTCGGAAGGCTTCTGCAACTTCGACTGTACTTCCTGCGCCGATGTCTGTCCGGCCGGAGCCATCCGCCCGATTGATCTTGCCGAAAAGAAACATACGCGCATCGCCAAAGCGGAACTACACCTGCCCGAATGCATTGCGGCCTGCGACAAAACAGACTGCGGAGCCTGCTCGGAACACTGCCCGACCAAGGCACTGGACATGGTAGACATCCAGCAACCCTCCTGGGACGCAGACAGCTGCATTCTCTGCGGAGACTGCACCCATACCTGCAAGGTAAAGGCTGTCTCCATCGTCAAAGACCGCATCGTCATCGACTACGACAAATGCACCGGCTGCGGAGATTGTATCAAAACCTGCCAGGGTTCTGCCCTGGAAATGAAAAAATCCCGCTGGAACATCCGTATCCCGAAACTTTCCGTCCAATACTGCATCGGCTGCGGTGCCTGTGAATTTGCCTGTCCCGTCAAAGCGGTACGCATTCATGCCATCCCCGTCCACGAACAAGCGGAGGTACTCGTCCAAAAACAGGTCGAAGACCCTAATGCCGGTAAAGATTTCGCATTCTGATGTTCATTCACCATGTCCTGGATCTACCTCATTCTGGCCGGATTGTTTGAAATAGGTTGGCCCCTCGGGTTCAAACTGTCGCAAACAGGCCCTCAGTCGGGCAGCAAAATGCTGGCATGGATATCCTTTTCCGTTGCCAGCATGGCCGCCAGCGGTTTTTTCCTCTGGTTGGCCCAGCGTTCCATCCCTATCGGTACAGCCTATGCCGTCTGGACGGGTATCGGTGCTCTCGGTACATTCACCATAGGCATCGCTTTCTTCGGTGATTCCAACAATGTCTGGCGCATGATGGCTGCCACATGCCTCCTTATCGGGATTATCGGACTTAAACTGGCACCCGCGCATTCGTGAATGTTCCAAGCGGGTCCAAAAAATTCTGTATGACACAGGAGTTCTTTGCACATCGATCCGATGAGCAGTAGTAATTCTCGCGAATGCAACCCTGCACGCCAACCATCAACATAACGACAACCAAAGGATTTACCTTTGGCTACTATTGGTGGCGTACCTTTTCTTCGGAACGGGGGAATCCCGCTGTGCAGGCGTAACATTATCATGCCAATAAAGTTTTTCTGAAAACTGCTTTGATTCCCCCGCAAGAATCAAAGCAGTTTTTTTATTGTCCCTATCCAACCCTCCACCCCAAACATCCCTCTATGGAACCCACTCCAACAATCACCCTGGAACAAAAAAGCAGACGGCTGAATGCCGACCTGGAAACCCCGATCAGTCTGTTCCTGAACGTCACCCGAAACGGAGACAAGGCCCTGCTCTTTGAAAGCGCCGAAGTGGACGGCAAATGGGGCCGTTTCAGCGTTATTGCCTGCGATTTCCTTCTGACGGCATCCTGCGCTAACGGAAAGCTTGACGTGAAAACGGAAGACAAAAGGCTTAGCACCCTGACCTCCCTAACCGGCATGCCCTACCCGGATGGCATCCGGCGGATAATGCAAGCCATCACCCTCATTCCCGACGACAAAAAACAGCCCCCGATTACTCGTGCCCTCTACGGCTACTTCGGTTACGAAACATCCGCCCTCTTCCTGCCCAAGCTGCAAAACTCCATCCATGTCTCCGACGCGGAAGCCTGCCTGGTTCTGCCCGGCACCGTCATCGTCTTCGATCACCTTTACAACCGACTCACGCAAATAAGCCTGGGCGATCACCGAGACCTCTCCTTCCGCCACCCGGGGGAAACGGCCGCTCCCGTCATCGGTCCGGTCACTCGTACCCCCGATCAACAGGGATATATGGACGGCGTCCGCAAAGTGCGGGAACTTCTCCACGACGGAGAAGGCATCCAGGTCGTCCTCGCTACCCAGGCTTCGGCCGATTTCCAGGGAGATCCCTTTACCCTGTACCGCCGGATGCGCAGCATCAATCCCTCCCCTTACATGTTCTACATGGATCTTCCCGGCCTGCGTCTTTTCGGTTCCTCTCCGGAACTCCTTGTTCGCTGTACCGGAGGCACCCTCCAGCTTTCCCCCATTGCCGGAACGCGCAAGCGTGGTGCCACGGAAGTGGAAGACTCCGAACTCGCCGCCGACCTCCTGCAGGATCCCAAGGAACGAGCTGAACACGTCATGCTCGTCGATCTCGGCAGAAACGACCTCGGCCGTCTTGCCACACCCGGCTCCGTCAAAGTGGAAAGACTCATGGAAATCGAACGCTTTTCCCACGTTATGCACATGACGTCCCGAGTCATGGCCCGCCTCCAGCCTGATCTGGAACCCATCGACATCCTTGCGGCAACCTTCCCCGCCGGTACCGTCAGCGGTGCCCCCAAAGTCCGGGCCATGGAAATCATCGCCGACACCGAACCCCTCCCTCGCGGGCCCTACGCCGGATGTATCGGATGGCTCGGACTCGATAAGGATACCGTCCACATGGACGCCGGTATCACCATCCGCAGCATGTGGGAACGCAACGGAAAGATCTACTGGCAGGCAGGCGCCGGCCTCGTATACGACTCCAAGCCGGAGAACGAATGGCAGGAATGCTTGAACAAAGGGAAAATTATTGACGTCATTTTAACCGGAGAAGACCATGTTTCTACTCATTGATAACTACGATTCATTCACTTACAACCTCGTCCAGGCATTCTACACGCTGGGCCGAAACCCCGTTGTCCTCACCAACGACGACCCCCGTATCCTAGAACTTGCGACGGATCCCGAACTGACAGAAGTCTGCCTTTCTCCAGGACCCAGCCATCCCGCCAACGCCGGATTATGCCTGGAATTCCTCAAGAGATTGCCGGCACACATCCCGGTACTCGGAGTCTGCCTCGGACACCAGCTTCTGGGGCATTTTGCCGGAGCGGAAGTCAGCCGCGCCCCCTATGTGATGCACGGTAAATGTTCCGACATCGACCACGATGAACAGGGCTTGTTCGAGGGAATCTCCAATCCGATGAAAGTGGGCAGGTACCACTCTCTTGTCGTCCAATCTCCGGAAAACGCACCCAATCCCCGTTTCACCGTCACCGCCCGAGGCCCGGAAAACGAAGTGATGGCTCTCCGCTATAATGACCGCCCGTGGGTTGGCGTCCAGTTCCACCCGGAATCCATCCTGACTCCGGAAGGTCTTACCCTCCTGGCCAACTTCCCCAACACAATCCTCCCCGATCAGCACCGGGAACGCCGTGTCTCGAACATCCTTGATACACTGGCCGAAGGCAACGACCTGAGCGCGGAAATAGCCGCCTCCGCCTTTGCCAGCCTGATGGACGGACACATGACCTCCTCGCAGGCAGGCTCCTTCCTGATGGGGCTGCGCATGAAAGGAGAAACACCTCTGGAACTAGCCTGCGCCATGAACATCGGCCTCAACCGTGCCGTCCGCGTCAACGGTATCGAAGGTAAAGCCATCGACATCGTCGGCACAGGCGGCGACGGCCGTTCGTCCTTCAACTGCTCCACCGTCACTGCCTTGACAATGGCAGGTATGGGTTACAAAGTCATCAAGCACGGTAACCGAGCCGTCTCGTCTACATGCGGTTCCGCCGATGCTATTGAAGCTCTGGGGCTTCCCCTTGACACCACTCCGGATCAAGTCAAAGACATGCTCTCCCAGCGTAACTTCACTTTCCTCTTCGCTCCGAACTACCACCCGGCCTTCCGCAATGTCGGTCTCATCCGGAGGGAACTGGGAGTCCGCACCATATTCAATCTCCTGGGTCCTCTGCTCAATCCGGCCCGTCCATCCCACATCCTGCTGGGAGTCGCACGGCCGGAACTTGTCGGTCTCATCGCCGAAGCCCTCAAAAAGTCGCACTTCGAAAAAGCCGCCGTTGTCCACGGGGCCGGAGGCTATGACGAACTCACTCCCATCGGTCCGGCCATGGTAGCCATCGTCCGCAACGGCAAACGCGAAGACATCACGGTCGAACCCTCCTCCTTCGGCATCGCACCATGTACTCCTGAGGAACTCACCGTCCGAACCAAGGACGCCGCCGTCCGCGTCCTCCACGAGCTGCTCGAAGGCAGAGGTACCCGCCCCATGCAGGACATGGTAGCCCTCAATCTCGGACTGGCCATCTACCTGATGGAGGACGACCAGTCCCTGCCCCTCTGCATAGCTCGTGCCAGGGAAGCCGTTACAGCCGGCGTAGGAAGGAAACCGCTCCATGTTGCTTGATAACTTCAAAAAAGCCAAGGAACCGGAAATCCGGGAACTCCGCCGTCTGGAACGGGCGGGCCTTTTGCCGGTTCCTCGGCAGGGCCGCCGTCCGGATTTTCTCCAGGCCTTGCAGGCTCCTCCTTCCGACCAGTCCCTGGCTATCATCGCGGAGTTCAAGCAGGCTTCTCCTTCCCGCGGAATCATCGCCGAAGGGTTAAGTCCGGAACTCGTCGCCGAACAATACGCCCACGCCGGAGCTTCATGTATTTCGGTATTGACGGAAGAACAATTCTTCAAAGGAGAACTGGGATTCCTGGATCGCATGGCAGCTCCCGGAGTTCCACTCCTGCGCAAAGACTTCATCATGGATCCTCTGCAAGTGACGGCCACAGCCGCCACAGCTGCCTCGGCTATGCTCCTGATCGTCCGTTTTACTCCGGATGCCGGGTTGTTGCGGACCCTCCGGGAACAAGCTGAAAGCTTCGGCATCCATGCCGTTGTCGAAATCTTCGATGAAGCAGACTTGATACTTGCCCGCCAATCCGGAGCGCGCATCATCCAAGTCAATGCCCGCGACCTCGACACGCTGAAAACCGACCGGCAAATCTGCCTTGATCTCGTCCGGTTCCGCCAGGATGGAGAAATATGGATCGCCGCCTCGGCCATGGAACAACCATCCCACCTCACCGCCGCCGCACAAGCCGGTTACCACGCAGCCCTCATCGGTACGGCCCTCATGCAAAACGGCAAACCGGGAGACAACCTCTCCTCCCTCATCGCCAACCTTCACTAATTTTATCATGAACCAATCACTTCGCATCAAAGTATGCGGCATCACCCACCAGAGCAATCTGGACACCTGCATGGGCATGGGCGCCCAATTCTGCGGTTTCATCTTCCACAGTCGCAGTTCCAGATATATCTCCCCCAACCGGGCAGCAGGGCTTCAAAGCGCCCATCTCAAACGAGTCGGTGTTTTCGTCAAACAAGACGAACAGGAAATCAAACGCATCATGGACATCGCACGCCTAGACTTTGCACAGCTTCACGGTCCCCAGTCCATCGCCTGTGCCAAAGGCATTGGAGCAGACAAAATCATCCGTGTCCTCTGGCCGCAGCAATACGCCTCCGTACGGGAACTTCAAGCCGACATGGAACGCCATGCCGACTCCTGCTCATGGTTCCTCCTGGACGCTGGTTTCCACGGGGGAGGTAGCGGGAAACCACTTGACTGGAATGCTTTGAACACGCTGCAATCTCCCCGTCCCTGGTTCCTTGCAGGCGGACTTTCCTCCGCCTCCCTCGCCCAGGCTTTGACCTCCTGCAAACCGGATGGAGTCGACCTCAACTCGGGTGTCGAATGGGCACCCGGCCACAAATCTGCCTCTTCGATTCTTTCCGCCATGCGGGCTATCGACCCCTATCGTCACCGTCAACTTACCCCCATCACAACACATGAATAAAAAAGGATACTTCGGCAACTTCGGCGGCCAATTCGTCCCGGAAGCACTCATGCCCCTTCTCACCGAATTAGAACGCGCCATGGGGACCATCATGCAAAGCCCCGAGTATAAAACGGCCTACCAGGACTTGCTCGTCAACTATGTCGGCAGGGAATCCCCTCTGACTTTCTGTCCCAATCTTTCGGAAAAACTAGGCATCCGCCTATGGCTCAAACGGGAAGACCTCAACCACACGGGAGCCCACAAAATCAATAATGCCCTTGGACAGGCCCTCCTCGCCAAGATGATGGGTAAAACCCACCTCATCGCCGAAACAGGTGCCGGTCAGCATGGTGTCGCCACCGCCACTGCGGCAGCGCGCCTCAACATGCGCTGCACCATTTTCATGGGAGCTGAAGATGTTGAACGGCAGGCAACCAATGTCATGCGCATGAAGCTCCTCGGAGCAGAAGTATTCCCCGTGGAAACAGGATCCCGCACACTCAAGGATGCTATCAATGAAGCTCTGCGCTACTGGATCGCCCACCAGCACGATACCCTGTACTGTTTCGGTACGGCAGCCGGGCCCCATCCTTTCCCGATTCTCGTTCGTGAACTCCAATCCATTATAGGCAAGGAAGCCCGTGCCCAAATGCTGAAACGGGCAGGCAAACTGCCGGATTATGTCGTCGCCTGCGTCGGCGGCGGCTCTAACGCTATCGGTATTCTACACCCCTTCATCAAAGACACGGATGTCAAACTCATCGGTGTCGAAGCAGGGGGCACCGGAGAACCCGGATGCCAAAACTCCGCCCCGATCAACCTGGGGTCCCCCGGAGTCCTGCACGGTCACATCACCATGCTTCTGCAAACCGGAGACGGGCAGATCATGCCCTCAAGCTCCATCTCCGCCGGACTGGACTACCCGGGCGTCGGACCGGAACACGCCCACCTCGCAGAAACGGGACGCGTTCACTACGGTATCGTGTACGACCAGGATGCGCTTGAGGCATTTTCATCCCTTTGCCGGGAAGAAGGCATCATCCCGGCTCTGGAATCCTCCCATGCCCTGGCCTGGGTTCTCAAAAATGCCGAGACTCTCCCCGAAGGATGCGACGTACTCGTCAACCTCTCCGGACGCGGAGACAAAGACCTAGGCATTGTCAGCCAATATATCCAATTCTGATCTGCTACCACTTCACTCATTTATCATGAATACGATTCATCCGCTTCACCAAGCCATTCTGGATGCCCATGAACAGAAAAGGAAAGCAGTCATTCCTTTCCTGACAGCCGGATTCCCTACCCCGGACACCTTCTGGTCCGTTATGGAGAATATGGACCAAGCCGGTGTTGACATCATCGAAATCGGAGTTCCCTTTTCCGATCCCGTCGCCGACGGCCCCGTTATCGAGAACGCCTCCCGCAATGCTCTTGAAAACGGCATCTCGCTCCGCTGGATCATCGATGGGCTCAAGCAAAGGCGCGGCAAGTTCCGCGCTAAAATCGTTCTGATGGGATATGCCAACCCCTTCCTCCAATACGGGCCGGACAAACTGGCTCTCGATGCTGCCATCGCGGGTATTTCCGGTTTCATCGTTCCCGATATGCCTCTGGAGGAAAGCGGCATCTTCCGCAAACCATTCGATGCCCACAACCTGGCTCTAATCACGCTCGTCGCTCCCAACACGACGGAAGAACGCATGCGTGAATATGCTGCCATATCCAAAGGATTCGTGTACGTCGTCTCCGTCCTTGGCATTACAGGAGGCAAAACCAGCCTGACAGACACTGTTATCGAAACCATGCGCCGTGCCCGAGCCTGTTTCGACATCCCGCTCGCTCTCGGATTCGGTCTCCAAAATCCGGAGCAACTTGAAGAACTCCCCTTCGACGCCCAGCCCAACGCCGCCGTTCTCGGCAGTGCCCTGATCCGCCACATTGAGGCAGGGCATTTAGCCGGCGACTTCCTGCGCCCCTGGGTAAAACGCTAAAAAGAACCTTCCTTCTTCTTTCTCCCATCGCCGCCCGTTGCCTTTGTAGCAGAGGGCGGCGATTGCATTCCTGAAAGAAAGACCTCTTCTCACGCGTAGTTTCTTACGAGTGAATAGGAAAACCATACATCAGCCATTCTTCGTTTCGGCATGGATCGTCCTGACATGCAGCTTCGCTGCCTTATGCCCGGCAAAAATACCTCAGGAACACATGGAGCACATCCCGGGTCTCCTCTCCGAAGGAGTCCCTTCCTCCAAGTCTCCCGAGCAGGACTGGGAAGAAGAATTTTCTTACCTCGAACAGGAAATTACCAGGATCGGCAGCAATCATTTCAATTTGGAAAGGCTAACTCGGGAAGCCCTACGCCCCGACTCCGTTTACCGAACTACGGATAAAACGCCATCCGACATCGTACTTAGACGGACAAAAGCCCTGCTGAAATACCTGCAACAACATCAAGGTAAAACCGACTCCGACGATCTCAGCAAAATCCAACAGAAACTAGAGGACTGGGAGCGACGCCAAACAGTCACCCCCCCTGTTGAACGAACAGGCAGGTTGCAAGCCTTCAAAGAACTTTGTGCCATCAGAAGGACCTTGTCCTTCCGTAATCCCTTGCTTGCAGAATTAGACGCCATCGTCTTCCTGACTCATTACAGTCAACGCCAGGGACAAGGAGAAATCCATATCGTCGACCAATACTTCGGATTCAATGCCAAGCCCGGAGGATCTCCTTTCATCCTGCAGCAGCCATTTTCCTCCCATCCCGTTGCCCGCCCCCTGATACGGGAAACACCGGTCTCTCATGGAAAAAACAAAGGGAAACCCTTAAAAAACGGTTCTTTCCTCTCACTGGAATTGAACTACGATGCGGACAAACTTTATTTTGCCTGGACCCAGGCCGTCCATACCCCAGTTACAGGCAAAGAAGACTGGTCGCACAATTTCGGAACCTACGACGACCTGATGCGGCGTCCCCCAGACTACCACCATTACTTCTGGGAACCGGACAGGGTATACCACATCTACAGCCTGGATTTGAAAAACGGAGAACTCCGGCAACTCACCGACGGCAACTTCAATACGATTGATCCATGCGAACTCCCCAATGGCCGCATCGTTTATATTTCCGACGAACAAGGAGCCAATCAAAGGTGCGGAGCCAGGTGGATCGGAGCAGGTGTCTTGCACTCCATGAAACCGGACGGTACCGACGCCTACCCCCTTAGTTTCCACGAAACCAACGAATGGCAGCCCAGCGTCACCAATGAAGGCATGATCGCCTATACCCGATGGGACTATGTCGATCGTGACGATGACGGGGCTCATCACCTGTGGCAATGCTATCCGGATGGAAGAGACCCGAGAGCCCTCCATGGCAACTATGCCGAAAAACGGGAAAACCGCCCCTGGGCGGAATTGGGGTATCGCTCCGTCCCCGACAGTCATAAACTCGTCGCCGTTGCCGCACCTCATCACGGTATTGCCTATGGATCGCTGATTCTCGTCGATCCCTCGATTCCCGATGATGGAGCTATGTCACAGGTCAAAAGAATCACTCCGGAAATTCATTTTCCGGAAGCCGAAAGAAGCCCCGGATACCCATTCGACAGAGGCCAGGCTTCCGGAGGCGAACATTTCGGGACTCCATGGCCATTGAGCGAAGACTTCTACCTCTGCGTCTATGACCGAGACGGTCATGACTACGGACTATACCTCGTTGACAGTTTTGGCAACAAGGAACTTCTTTGGCAGGATGCCCAGGTTCCCTGCCTCGATCCCATCCCTTTCACTCCCCGCAAACGCCCGGGAATCATCCCCGACATGACCACTCAGTCAGCAGATGCCCGTAAGCCGGAAGAAGCTCCGTCGAATATTGCAGAAACATTTATCCTCAACGTTTACGATACGGAACGCCCTCTACCTCCCGGAGTCAAGGTAAAATGGATCCGCATCGTCAACCTGTTTCCAAAATCCAATGTCTTCGCCAATGAACCGAACATTGGTATGGGAGATCAAAGCCTGGCGCGCGGAAGCCTCGGCATCGTTCCCGTGGAAAAAGACGGAAGCGCCTTCTTCCTCATGCCTACCAATGTCAACGTTTACTTCCAGCTTCTGGATGAAAACAAACAGGCTATCCACTCCATGAGGTCATCCACCTACGCCCATTCCGGAGAAAGGTTATCCTGCATGGGGTGCCATGAAAACCGGTTCACCGCACCAAAAAGCCTGCGACAGGGGACTGCACTGGCACTTCGGAGAAAGCCCTCTCTCCTGTCTCCCGAGCCGGACGGTTCCTATCCCATGACATTCGCAAGGCTCGTCCAACCGGTACTGGATAAAAATTGCGTCCGATGCCACAGCAAACATGTCTCCAAGGCCCCGCGTCTCGACGGGGACACATTCTACATCACCCAAAATGCCCAGGGAGAACCCCAACGTACCGACATCAGACACGGGTGGAGCAATGGATACGAGACTCTCCACAGATGGGCATGGACCCGGCATGGAGGCAATGGCATCTATTGGAACCAAAACAAGTTCACCTACTCAGTACCCGGCGAAGTTGGAGCTCAGGCCTCTAAATTGCTGCCCTTCCTGCAACAAGGGCACAAAAACCTGAAGCTCGCTCCAACAGACCTTTACCGGATTACTCTGTGGATGGATTTGAATTCCAACTTTTACGGCGACTACAAAGACGAAAAGGCTCAGGCGCGCGGCGAAATCGTCACACCGAAATTCGGAGTCCCAAAGCCCCCCTACCTTTTTCTGGAACAAGGTCTCTCGTATGGGAATGAATTTTGACGTTCTATCACTTACCTCATGTCTCGATCCATTTCCGTCACTAACATCCGCACATTTCAAAATGTCACGGAGTTTCGGAAAAATGGTTGATAGACGCTACACGAAATGTCTTATTTGATTGCGTTTTTCCCCCTTCTCCATCCATGTCTGCTACACCATCAAGACGTTCCGCTTTGAAAAAAACCATTTCCTTCGTATTGCTGGCCTGTGTCGCCGGATTCGCACTCACGCCGGGAGGCAGGCAAACCATTGCAGGGTTCATCCAAATGACACCCATTGAAAAACCGAAAATCGCCAAACCGCAAACACCGACTGGTTATCTCACCGTCAAAAATGCCAATGTCGATATCTTCATTGATGCCTTGGGAACGGTCACTCCCCTGCAAACAGTCACCGTCCGAAGCCGGGTGGAAGGCGAACTCATGAAACTAAACTTCAAAGAAGGTTCAATAGTCCGGCAAGGTCAGATCATAGCCGAACTCGACCCGAGACCGTACGAGGCGGCGCTCATGCAGGTTGAAGGCCAGCTTGCCAAAAACAAAGCTTTGCTCGACAATGCCCAAAGAGATTTGGAACGCTATCAGTCTCTGCTCCGGGAGAACGCTATCGCCAGCCAGGAAGTCGATACCCAGGCAGCCCTGAAGAATCAGTATGAGGCTGCTATCATCTCCGATAGAGGCAATGTCGATGCAGCCAAACTGGAACTCGGCTATACCAAGATCACATCTCCCCTGACCGGACGCGTCGGTTTGCGGCAGGTGGACATCGGCAACATCATCCGTCCGTCCGATGCGGAAGGAATCGTGACCATCACACAAGAAGATCCCATCTCCGTCCTCTTCTCTGTTCCATCACAATACCTCTCGGATATCACAGCTCCGGTACGCGCCGGCCAAAAATTGGAAGTTGAAGCCTGGGACCGGGACAACAGAAACAAGATCGCAGACGGGTTCCTAAAAACAATCGACAATGCGGTCGATCCCGGCAGCGATATGCTAAAGCTCCGCGCCGTTTTTGACAATCCCGAGGGAATTCTCTTCCCCAACCAGTTCGTCAACATCAAACTGAAGATCGACACACTGGAAAATATCCCCCTCGTCCGTGACATTGCCATCAGAAGGGGGACCTCGGGGGAGTTCGTCTATATCATCACCGACGAAAACAAGGTGAAAATGCGCCCCGTCACCACAGGTCCCGCCAAGAATAACATGATTGCCATCATCAACGGCATCAAGGCAGGAGAACGCGTTGCCATCGACGGGCTTGACCGCCTGAGAGACGGAACGGATATCATCCCCATCGATCGAGAAGCCCAGGCACGGGAAGAAACACCCCGGACTGATTCCGTCCAGTAACCGGAAATCCCGCATTTCTTCACCGAAACCATGAACTTCTCACGGCTGTTCATTCTGCGCCCCATCGCAACAACGCTGCTCATGGTAGCGTTGCTACTGTCCGGCCTGATCGCTTATAAACAACTCCCTGTATCCGCTCTCCCTCAGGTGGATTACCCCACGATCCAGGTCCTGACGATGTATCCCGGAGCAAGCCCGGACGTCATGAACGCCGCAGTCACAGCCCCCCTGGAACGCCAGTTCGGACAAATGCCCGGATTGACGCGCATGACATCCTCCAGTTCAGGAGGAACCAGCACCGTCACCTTGCGATTCGGGCTGGATATCCCCATGGACGTCGCCGAACAGCAGGTACAGGCCGCCATCAATGCGGCGGACTCCATGTTGCCCAAGGACCTGCCCTATCCTCCCATTTACAATAAGGTCAACCCGGCCGATGCCCCTATCCTGACTCTGGCCATTACCTCCGAATCCCTTCCTCTCCCTAAAATGAGGGACTTCGTCGATACCCGCCTCGCGCAGAAACTCTCCCAAATCAGCGGAGTCGGTCTCGTTACCCTCAGTGGCGGACAACGCCAGGCCATACGCATCCAAGTCAATCCTACCGTCCTCGCATCCAAAGGGTTGACGTTGGAAGACGTCCGTACCACCATCGACAACAACAATCTCAACCAGGCAAAAGGCAGCTTCGACGGACCAACCATGAGTTCAACGATCAACGCCAACGACCAGCTCCGCAATGCGGAAGAATACATGGAGCTGATCATTGCTTATAAAAATGGAGCCCCCATCCGCATCCGCGATGTCGCGACCGTCGTTGAAGGTCCGGAGAATGAATTCCAGGCGGGATGGGCCAATGCGACTCCGGCTATTATCGTTAATATCCAGCGACAACCCGAGGCAAACGTCATTGAAGTAGTGGACAAAATACATGCCTTGCTCCCCACTCTCCAACAGAATCTTCCGGGAGATATCGACGTCACCGAGCTAAGTGACCGGACAGTCACCATCCGGGCCTCGGTCCATGATGTCCAGAAGGAACTGATCATGTCGGTCATCCTCGTCGTTCTGGTCGTTTTCCTTTTCCTGAGGAATATTTCCGCAACGTTGATTCCCGGATTTGCCGTACCCCTTTCCCTGATAGGAACCTTCGGCATTATGTACCTTTTGGGCTACAGCCTGAACAATTTGACGTTGATGGCCCTGACCATTGCCACCGGTTTCGTCGTGGACGATGCCATCGTTGTCGTAGAAAACATCGCCCGATACCTGGAAAAAGGGGAATCCCCCCTGCAGGCAGCCTTAAAAGGAGCCAAACAAATCGGATTTACCATCATCTCGCTTACGGTCTCCCTCATTGCCGTTCTGATTCCTCTGCTCTTCATGCAGGATGTCGTCGGCCGCCTCTTCCGGGAATTCTCCGTCACCCTCGCCGTCGCCATTCTCATCTCCGGCTTTATTTCCCTGACGCTGACGCCGATGATGTCTGCCAAACTCCTGAAACCCGCCTCGGAACAACGGAACCAAAACCGTCTCTATCGGGCTACGGGAGCTATGTTCGACGGTATGATTTCCCTGTACGGGAAAATCCTGGAAGTCGTTCTCAGGCACAAAACAGCCACCATGGCTGTCGCCGCCATCACCCTGTTAATGACCGTCTGGCTCTATGTAATCATTCCCAAAGGATTCTTCCCCACACAGGATACGGGAATCATCCAAGCCATTACCGAAGCACCCGAAGACATTTCCTTCTCGGCGATGGCAAAAAAACAACAGGAACTGGCTGCCATCATTCTGGAAGATCCCGATGTCCAAAGCCTATCGTCCTTCATCGGAGTTGACGGAGACAATAACGCTCTGAACACGGGGCGCATGCTCATCACCTTGAAACCTCTTGAAAAGCGCCATTCGCGAGCCCCCGGTATCATTCAGCGCATTCAGAAAAAAACGGAGGGCATTACAGACATGTCCCTCTTCATGCAGCCGGTTCAGGACCTCTCCGTAGAAGACCGTGTCAGCAGTACGCAGTTTCAAATGACTCTCGACTGCCCGCAGTCCGAAATCTTGGAAGAATGGGTTCCCAAACTCATCGACAGTCTCAATGCCCTGCCCGAGTTATCGGACGTAGCGGATGACTTCCACAATGATGGCAGACAAGTCTTCGTCGAAATCAACCGCGATCAGGCCGCACGCCTCGGCATCACGACGGCAGATGTCGACAACGCCCTTTACGATGCTTTCGGACAACGTCTCGTCTCGACAATCTTCACGCAGACCAACCAATACAGAGTCGTTCTGGAAGTCGGGAAAAACTTCAGGATGTCGCCAAGCTCTCTCAACAACATCTACGTCACGTCATCTTCCGGGCAACCTGTTCCCTTGAACAACATTGCCAGGATCACCGAGAAAAAAGCGTCCCTTGCCATCCATCGCAAAGGTCAATTCCCCTGTGCGACCGTCTCGTTCAATCTCGCTCCCGGCTACGCCTTGGGAGAAGCGGTTGAAGCGATCAAAAAGACTGAAAACGATATCGCTCTTCCGGCATCCATCCGTTCCGAATTCGAAGGCTCCGCCCAGGCTTTCCAGGCTTCTCTAAGCAACACCCTGTGGCTCATCATCGCCGCCGTCGTCACGATGTACATTGTCCTGGGCGTGCTCTATGAAAGTTATATCCATCCCATTACCATCCTCTCCACCCTGCCCTCTGCCGGAGTCGGAGCCTTGTTTGCCCTGTTCATCAGCAGAAGCGGCCTGGATATCATCGGTATTATCGGCATTATCCTCTTGATCGGCATCGTCAAAAAGAACGCCATCATGATGATCGACTTTGCCCTGGATGCTGAACGAAGACATGGACTTTCTCCCCGGGATGCCATTTTCCAGGCCTGCATCCTGCGTTTTCGTCCCATTCTCATGACAACCATGGCCGCCCTGTTCGCCGCTATTCCTCTGATGATGTCCAGTGGCGTCGGGGCGGAACTGAGAAGCCCCCTCGGTATCGCCATGGTCGGAGGACTGCTCTTCAGCCAGTTGCTGACACTGTTCACCACCCCCGTCATCTATCTGTTCTTCGACCGCTTCACTGGTTCCCGCCACAACCGTCCCGCCCCGCAGGAGCAGGAAACTATCCAATAGCCACCCCCGCGCCATGGAGTTCCTGGAAATCTTTATCAAAAGACCCGTTGCAACAACCCTGCTTTCGCTGGGACTGGCTCTCCTCGGACTCGTTGCATTCAATCTCCTGCCCATCGCTCCGCTGCCGGAAGTAGACTACCCTACTATCAATGTACGAGCCAACTTCCCCGGAGCCAGTCCGGAAACCATGGCAGCAACCGTCGCCACTCCGCTGGAACGTTCTTTAGGGCGCATCTCCGGTATCTCGGAAATGACCTCCTACAGTTCTCTTGGACGTTCGAACATCACCATCCAATTCGACCTCGACAAAAACATCGACCAAGCCGCCCGGGAAGTCCAGGCTGCCATCAACTCTTCCCGTGCCATGCTGCCGTCGGGTATGCCTAACAACCCGACCTACCGAAAGGTCAACCCGTCCGACGCCCCCATCCTCATCCTCGCTCTCACTTCCGATACTCAGTCCAGAGCCAGGATGTACGATGTTGCCTCCACTCTCCTTTCCCAAAAACTCTCCCAGATCGAAGGCATAGGCGAAGTCACTATCGGAGGAGGTTCCCTGCCTGCCGTACGGGTTCGAGTCAACCCTGCCTCACTCGCTAAATACGACCTGAACTTCGAAGACATCAGGAAAGCCCTGACAACTGCAAATCTCACCATTCCCAAGGGGTTCATCCATGGAGAAGATCTTTCATGGAGCATTTACACCAACGACAAACTCAGTACCGCCGATGAATTCGCCCCTCTCATCGTGGCCTACAAGGACGGAGTACCCATCCGTCTCTGCGACATCGCATCCGTCACCGATGCGATGGAAAACGACCGTAACTACGGCCTTTGCAACGGACGCGAATCAATCATTCTCATACTTTTCCGAGAAAGTAACGCCAATATCATCGAAACGATCAAACGCGTTTACGACACTCTCCCGGCACTCAAAGCCCTCATCCCGGCAGAAATGAACATTGAGCCGACCCTGGACCGGACCCCTTCCATCAAAGGAGCCCTTCATGAAGTGGAACGGTCATTGATCCTCTCCGTCTCTCTGGTCATCCTGGTCGTCTTCCTTTTCCTGAGAAAAATCAAGGCCACCCTCGTCCCGGCCGTTACCGTTCCCCTGTCGCTGCTGGGAACCTTTGCCGTCATGTATGCCTGTGGATACAGCATCAACCAAATATCCATGATGGCCCTCATTGTCGCAACGGGGTTTGTCGTAGACGATGCTATCGTCGTTTTGGAAAATATCTCCCGTCACCTCGAAACCGGACTCTCTCCTCTGCAAGCTTCGCTTAAAGGTGTCCGGGAAGTCGGATTCACCGTCATCTCCATCAGTCTCTCCCTCGTGGCCGTTTTCATTCCCCTCCTGCTGATGCAAGGTATTATCGGACGGTTATTCCGGGAATTTTCCATCACACTGGCCGCAGCCGTTCTAATCTCGATGGTCATATCCCTTACAACAACTCCCATGATGTGCACCCGCCTCCTGAGCGGGAAAAAGAATAAGCCAACCCGGCAAGAGCCGCAAAAAAACACCCTGGCTCGAACGGCAGCCACATTCAGCAATACCCTGACCTCGCTCTACGAAGCTTCCCTCAAACTGGCCCTGGCTCACAAGCGAATCATGATGACGATCTTCTTCCTCGTTATCGGACTGAACGGCTACCTCTACTACATCATCCCCAAAGGCTTCTTCCCCGAACAAGATCTGGGACGCCTGCGAGCATCCATCCGTCCTGACCAGAATACCTCTTTCCAAACGGCCAAAGACCATCTGATCCGCTTTGGCGAAATTCTCTATAACGATCCCGATGTCACCACAGTCTCCGGTCACACCACAGGATCCGGAGGAGCAAGCTTCTTCGTTGCCCTCAAACCCTTGGACGAACGCCGGAACCGGGCTTCTTCGCGCGACATCGCCACCCGTATCCGGAACAGCACGATCAATCTCCCCGGAGGCCCGATCTACGTCAACGTCCCCCAGGAAATCCGCATCGGAGGTCGCTCCAGCGACTCACTCTATCAATACACCTTGCTCTCCGACAATGTCGATGACCTCCGGGAATGGGTGCCCCGTCTTGAAGATGCCTTCAAATCCGTTGAAGGCATCACAGACGTCATCAGCGACCAGCAAATCCAAGGCAAGGAAGTATTCCTCGACGTCAACCGGGATGCCTCCACCCGATGGGGAATCGACTTCCGCTCCATCAACTCCGCTCTCAACAGTGCCTTCGGGCAAAGACAAGTCGCCACCATTTACAATCCTCTTAACCAGTATAGGGTCGTCCTGGAGGCGGAAGGAAACTATCTTGAATACCCCACATCGTTAAAATCCATCTACGTCCGCAATAAAGCCGGGCAATCCGTCTCCCTCAGCAGCATCTCGGAAACCGTTTCATCCGTTACTCCTCTTTCGGTCAACCATCAGTCCCAATTTGCAGCAGGCACCATCTCCTTCAACCTGAAACCCGGCTACGCTCTCAGCGATGTCTCGCCCATTATCGAAAACCTCGTTCAAACCATGAATCCTCCCGATACCATGAGAGGTAGCTTCCAGGGCACCGCCAAAGCCTACAAGGATCTCACCTCTAGTCAGATCATTCTGGTTATCTCCGCCATCCTGGCCGTCTACATCGTTTTGGGCATCCTTTACGAAAGCTACATCCACCCCCTGACCATACTCTCCACATTGCCGTCCGCCGGTGTCGGGGCTTTGCTGGCCCTGCTTCTGTTCAAGACAGAATTCACAGTCATGGCTCTCATCGGAGTCGTCCTCCTGATTGGCATCGTCAAAAAAAACGCTATCATGATGGTAGACTTTGCCCTGGCAGCCGAACGCAATGAGGGTTTGTCTTCCCGTGAAGCGATCCTCAAAGCATGTATGCTGCGTATCCGTCCCATTCTCATGACCACCATGGCCGCTATCTTCGGAGCTGTTCCCCTGGTTATCAGCCGGGGAGATGGAGCCGAAACGCGCCAACCCCTCGGAATGGCCATCATCGGAGGACTTATTCTCAGCCAGCTCCTGACCCTCTATACAACGCCCGTCGTCTACCTGTACATGGAACGTTTCCAGAGATGGTGGAACACCCGGCGCCATCCTTATTCCCCGGCATCCGCCCAACCACAGATACACCCGTGAACACCTGCCTCCTCATTACCATTCTCTGCGGAATCCTGCTTCTCTACCCTTCCTGCAGCGTGGCTCCTCCCTATCGTATCCCGGAAGTATCCATGCCGGTACATTATAAAAACATCGGACAATGGCACGCCCCCGCTCCCAGCGACCATGTCCAACGCGGGAATTGGTGGAAAATCTTCAAGGATCCCGTCCTCAGCAAACTCATGGACGAACTCAACACCGGAAATCTGGATATAGTCATGGCCGAAGCCCGCTATCGACAGTCGGAAGCCCTCCTTCGCCAGACAGCCGGTTCCTTTCTGCCGCAGATAGATGCCGGCCTCACCACACAATCCTCGCACAGTACTTCCGCTAAAAACTCTGGTAACATCAGCAATAACTATGACCTGCAAGCCGCCGCTTCTTGGGATGCAGACCTCTGGGGAAAAATCCGCAGCCGCATCGCGGGAGCGGCAGCCGATACCGATGCCAGCAAAGCAGAGCTCGAATCCGTCCGATTGAGCATGCAAACCCAGCTTGCCATGGCGTATTTTGAAATCCGCATCCTTGACACCCAACGCGATTTCTACGCTAAAACCATTGAGAGCTACAGACAGGCCCTCCACGTTACAAGCGTACGATTCAAACAAGGAGTCGACAGCCCGGCTGCCGTCATGCAGGCGGAAACCCAACTGAAATCCACCGAAGCCCAGGCGATCGAACTCGATATCACCCGAAACCGGCTTGAAAACAGCATTGCCGTCCTCCTCGGCAAATCAGCTTCATCCTTCTCCCTGCCCCAGCAGTCAAACTGGGATGCAATCCTTCCCAACATCCCCGCAGGCATACCCACCACCCTCCTTCAAAGACGACCGGATGTCGCTGCTGCGGAACGCGCCGTCGCCTCGGCAAATGCCAGAATAGGAGAAACGCGCGCAGCCCTCTACCCATCCTTCATCATTTCCTCCAATGCCCGCTTGCAGCAAACCAGCTTCGGGAACTGGCTAAGCTCACCCAATACCGGATGGTCCATCGGAGCCGACTTCATCGGTCCCGTCTTTGACGGAGGAACACGTCGCGCCGCTGTCAGCGAAGCGGAAGCCGCCTATGACGAAGCCGTCGCCAACTACAAAAATACAGTTCTCAACAGCATTCGCGAAGTAGAAGACTCCCTCGCCGCTCTGAATCTCCTAGACGACAAAGCCGCTGCCCAAGAAGCCGCCCTCAAAGCCGCCATCCAATCAGAAGACACAACAAGCAAACAATACCGTGCCGGTAAAATCAACTACCTCGACGTCGTCACAGTCCAAGCCATCACCCTCACTAACGAGCGCAATGCCGCAGAAGTACGAAACACACGCTATATCGCTCTGATTCAGCTCATTCGAGCTCTCGGAGGCACTTGGTAGGAAACTTGTAATCTTCCGGAAACGGAATGGGCAATTCCATTAATCGTGGATAACTCTCCCGGTGAAACACCATTTGAAGAAGGAAAGCATATATGCCGGAATTACTAAAAAACAAATATAATTACGAGTCTCTTCACGAGTTGGCCCTGCGCATTCAAACCGTATATCATTCGTTTCAAGTGAACGATTTTATCGACACCACTATGGATAAAACATGGGATGCGTTGGAACTAAAAGCCCGAATGCGTCAAATCGCCATCAATTTAGGAAAGTATTTGCCAACCGATTATGAACAGGCGCTTGGTATCATTGATAAAGTCGTTGAGAGTTATCCTGCAGGATGTAATGATTTCACTTTAATATGCTTTCCGGATTTTGTTGAAGTCTATGGTCAAGATGAGAGTCATTGGGATTTGTCAATGGCTGCATTGGAAAGGTATACCTCATCCTCATCTTCCGAATTTGCCGTAAGGCCATTTATCATCAACCATGAAAAACGAATGATGCAGCAGATGGCCGTTTGGGCCAGGCATGGCAATGAGCACGTCCGGAGGCTTGCCAGCGAGGGTTGCCGGCCCCAACTCCCCTGGGGACAAGCATTAGCCAGCTTTAAAAAAGATCCGTCTCCTATTCTTGGTATTTTAGAGAAGCTTAAAGCCGATCCTTCACTGTATGTCCGTAAAAGCGTGGCCAACAACCTGAACGATATTTCCAAAACACACCCTGATCTGGTCGTAAAAATAGCAAAGGATTGGTACGGTCAAAACAAGCATACAGATTGGATTGTCAAGCACGGGTGCAGAACACTCCTAAAAAAGGGCAACAGGGATGTGCTGGATATTCTGGGGTTTGCAGATGCCGCTTGTGTGAATGTTGACGACTTTGTGTTGGATGTTGCTCCTGTCTTCATTGGGGGACATATGACCTTTTCCTTTACGATTGGCGCAAAAAAAGCAGCTAGGATACGGCTGGAATATGGCATTGATTACGTGAAAGCAAATGCTAGACGAAATCGAAAGATATTCCAAATATCCGAAATCTCTTTAAATGAAAACGGGAAGAAATTTTATACAAAAAACCATTCCTTTGCAGATGCAAGCACAAGAAAGCATTATCCCGGTACTCATTCGGTTACTCTTATTGTGAACGGTACCGAGCGAGGTACATTGGATTTTGAGGTATTTACCAAATAACCTCCTGGAAAAATATCAGCAACCTTTTTTTGCTGTACACATCAGCCTTAGCAAGCCAAGAGAGCCTCCACGATAATCCTCCGTCAATATTCCTTTTCCGAGATCATTTCGATTTTTCTGCATTCGTCACATTTCGCGGGGATGAGGATTCGAGTATAAACAGAGAAGCCCCGCCTTGCA